>Ga0099824_1002739_pt1 | contig 25799 bp, 11 predicted proteins | sample SiratrowhiteBW_FD_76837 | JGI IMG/M metagenome (GOLD analysis project Ga0099824, IMG submission 76837) | Root nodule microbial communities of legume samples collected from California, USA - Siratro white BW | ecosystem: Host-associated > Plants > Roots > Nodule | place: USA: California...
AATTTTCTAATAAAACATTTTGAAAATAATTTTATTGCACATTTCCATCCTTTAAATAGCTTTATATAAAATTATACCACATTTTCTTTATTTTAATAAAATAATTTTAACATTTTACACAGTAAAATAAGTATGTGTAAGTCTTCTAAAAATAATATGTGACCTTCTGGATTTTCAAGGTCAACATTCACAAATGTCACGAGGTATAGTATTACTGTAACATGATATATATATATATATATATATATATAAACTAAATCTACATTTTCCACATCATTGTGTTAATAATCAAAGAAGACTCATCATTCATCACTAATATTCTTAATTACATTATTTTCTAAAAATACTATGGTTAACTATCTGATGCCAGTGTCTACCCATTAAAATAAAATTATAACATTCTTAAAACTTGTGTAATGATATATAAGCATAAAGTACCCAAATATAGTCAAACTAATCACCAAACTAACATTGAGATTTAAGTAGGTTTATGGATGATGTAACTTGTCAAATAATGATTCTCAATCAAGTTTATCCATAAATAACTTTATTATTAAGTTATATTATTTTAATTAAACATGTGGTTATATTGATTAAAATTATGAATGTAAATTGAGTTTTAAGTATAGTAAATATAATTTATTAAATAATAAATATATTTTAATTGTGTAATACTGGATATTAACCTGATATTAAATAATAAATATATTTTAATTATGAATTATTATATATCAATGTAGTTGTTAAAAATTATCTATAAAGATATGTTTGTTTGATTTTATAATTGTTACTTAATTTAATGAATATGGTTTTATCTAGTGAAAATACTTTAAAGCAATAATTAATTAAACTATCAACTAGTCTTAAAAAGTCAATAAATTAATGACAAACTATAAATTGATGGAACTTATTTTACTAGTATTGTACAACTTTTGTAGTATTATACACTATAAATAGAATTTTTCAGTGTCACTTGGATTTAGTTTAATGTATTTAATGCTCTTTCATAATTGTATTTTAAAAATAATGGTCTATATTTACTTTTTATTGTTCTTTAAACACTTTCTTTACAAATTAAATTAACTTTTTTTATCCCACAACTTTAACTTACTTTAATTTTTTATTTAATTTTTTTTATCATTTTCTTTTCAATATTATTGAAGTGTAATTCGATTTTGTTCAACAAAACTCTATATTCTAGACAGTCGGATAAATTTAAAATTATATTGTTATTGTTAGAGGAAAAAAATTTGTGATTTTGATTAAGTGTTAAAAACAATTAAATATGTAAAACATAGTCATATTTCATATGTATAATAGTAGTATTAGTTAATAATATATTACATAAGATGTAAGTGTTTTGTTTGTGAGATAGTATAGCACTGTGTAATCTTAATTTATGTATGATAAGCATTTGACATGTTTGAAAGATTTGCACATAGTTTTAAATTGACTTCCACAAACATATGTATGTTTGTTCCATGCTATAATGAATGTATGTCACTCTTGTATGCCAATATTCATTCAGGCACAAATCACATAAGTAATATTTTGCATGAAGAGCTAAAATTATTTTCTTCAACATCTCTCTCGTGTTGTACAACTTTGTTTTTTAGACAAAATCAAATAAAGACATGGTGTCTAAGAAGAGAGATAAGTACATGTGGTTGTTGGGATGTTATATAAAGAAGAAAAATAATAATGAATATTACATATAATGCATTTAATGCACCATTTACAATCAAACTCATTAGGAACAAAAATGACATTTAAATAAGCTTAAGTTGCTCAATGAACATAAACAAATTTGCAATGACTATATTATTGAAAGTTTGTTTAAAGTCATTCACCAATGATGAATCAACAAGACCACATTCTACAATATTGAAACATCACTCAAAATTCTACGTCCAATAAAGCTTCATAAAAAAACACTGTTGTGTTTACTTAACAAATTAGAAGATAGTGCATATGCGGATTACAGTTCAAATAATTTATCTTTGTCATGAGTGTTGTTTAACAAAGATATTCAATTATTAGTAAAGAGTGGTTGTTTATCAAATAATATTTTTAAACGGGTTGTTCAAAAGTGATTACATTTTGAAAGAATGTTTAATTTAGCCAAAAGTAGTTATGTCAAATGATACTCATTTTAACCACAAGTGAATGTGTTCCAAATAATATTCATTTTAGTTAAGAGTGATTGTGTTTAAAATAATATTTGTCTTACCCAGAAGTGGCTACGCTCCAAATAATATTTAAGGAGTTAACTAAGAGTAGCTATGAGCCTAAATAATACTTAATTGGTTAGTTAGAAGTTACTGCAAGTCCAAAAAATACTCAAAGAGTTAATTAGGAGTATTTATAATCTAAAATAATACTCACTTTGTACTCTGCATTATTAGTATGCTTAGCATAATTCCATTTGTTCATTGAGAATTATAAGTATATGTTCTGTCAAATGAACCTGTATAAAAATATATTATATATATATTTTTCCTTTTATCTCTTTTACTCTATATGTTATTGTCGTGTATGTTAATCTAAAGAGAAAATCACTGTAAAAATTAAGTTCGAAAATTTATTTAAAAAAGCTAATATATTAAGATATAAAATTCCATCATCCGTATTCTATCAAACAAAATATATAATAAATAAACATTATCAATTCGCTCATCATAGGAAATTATTGTCTGAATAATCATTATAAAACAATATTAATAATTTTAAAAAAAATTAAAATATAATTCAAATTTGTATGTTTATCTTGTTTTTTATATTTATTTTTTAAAAATGAGTGTATAACTCTAATTTAAATTAAATTCATAACTATAATTGGAATTGAAATAAAGTTAACTCAAATGAGTCAATTTTTATTACATATGAAATAAGAAGAGAGAAAAAACTCTTAAAATTATCAAACTCACTTATAAAATTGGAATCGTGATTCAATAATAAATAGTCGATAGTCGTTGTAAATATAATATATGTTGATGCCTATACTGATTATAAAATATTATCTTACATGTAATCAACTAAAGTGATTCTTGGTTTGATTAATGTTTGTTTAATATAATCTAGTTGGAATTAAAAAAAAAATGGAACCCTAAAATCTTAAATAGGATAAATGACGTAGAAAAGTTTGGTCAAAAAATATAAAGTTTTTTTTTTCACACGATATTATTATTTTTTTCTTTTAATATTTACATAGATATGAAAAATAGGTTTTTTTTTATATGAACGAAATAAAACAAGGAAATATATAATTAATACAAAACCTGGGCAACACCATCCAACCCACTTTACTTCTTTGATTTGTTAAGTTAAGGAATTTGACCACTCTATTTGATAATAATGCACTTCCAACACTGTGAGAATACGAATAATGCACTTAATTTCATAAAAAAATATACGTGTATATGAATAAAAAAAAAAAATTGTGTAATCATCGTGTTAAGAATATAACTCAAATGTTTTCAATGACTTCAAAATTTATATTAGTTCTTCATTGATTCATACTAGATTAACTTTGTACTATTTTTTTTAATGATGCATGTTATGGGAAAAAATGAGGTGTACGAATGTTATAAAGTAGTAAAATACTGAATTTAAATGAAATTAGAGTGAGTACATTTTCAAATTTAGGTGTCAAACAATCACAAATAATATAGGAATATTGTTATTACTTTGGATTTATTAAATTTTAAAGGTGATTTAATTTAAAATCTTGTTCCTTCCAGAAACATGAAGATGGATTTCAATAAAATAATTATTACTCTTTGTGATAGTTATATTCAATTAAATTTCTTGTGATTTTTGTTAAGATAAATGGTGCTTTTCACAAGTAATATGTAATATAGTTATTAAAAAATAATTTTTGTATATTTATAAAAAATATATAAATGATAAAATAATGAATGTAAAGTTGGTCTAAAAATGAATTAAGTGGCCATATATTATTGTTACCTTAAATTAATCTAACATTTTTATTTCAACATTTAGAAACATTAATTATTTTTGTCTAAATGTAAGTAAAATGCATAAATCTATAAATTATGTGTAAGTCATATTTCACCTATATCATTACATTTATACTGTGTTTGTTTCAAGTTAGGTATTACTAAAAAAGATGGATTTGCAATAGTCTTTTACTTTTATTTCAAGTGATTGTGCTGATTTGTATGTATGGATTTGGATGGTGTATCTCACCCGATGTATTCCGATCAAATTATATTTATGCTTGAGATTCATGGTTAATTATTTCTAATAATCCTCAAATCTTGGCTTCTACCTGCATAATTTATGTGTTACTTTGAACTTAAATTTTTGAGCTAACAACAATTACTCACTATTTACTCTCTCACACACCTCATTGATCACATACTTTTTTATAGGTAGACCTTTCTTCAACTCAAATCTTACTCGTATTCGAATCAAGTCAATTCTAACCCACCTTATACAAATACCAACTTGAACTTCAGAAAGAATATGAGTAAGAAAAAAGTTAGCCCTCTCCCAAGTGCAAAGAAAGGTTATCCATGCATGGTGTGTTGTTGTCTGGTGCGATTTCAAGTGTTGTTAGGTTGAAATACTTTCAGTTGAGTGTCATGCAACATGATGGTTTGAGAGTTGAATTTCAATTAATTTTAAGGATAATTAAGTAATTCCAATTTTTCATAATTAAAAAAATTATCAATTATATATTAACAAAATTAATTATATTTAATTTTTAATTATTTTTAACCACAACGATAAAATTATAATTTTATAATTTTGTCAATTAAAAAAAATAAAATTTCAATCACACTTTTTATAATATTTACAAAATTTTATAAATTTTTCTTTTTATTTTTGTTCAAATCTCACCATATTTATTTTAATTTAAATAAATTTAAAATTTTACAAACTTTTATTTCAAATTTACTCTCTCAAATTCATCTTTATACGTAAATAAAGTCTTAAAAGATTTATTTTTTTCTCACAAAACACCGACTAAAATGATTTACTAATAGTTAACTAGAATGATTTCTCAGTAGTTGGTCATTTCCTACTTATGAATTTTGTTGTCTTTATCTTGTGAAATGTATAATCACTAAACATGATATCTAGAATTAGATTAATGTGTTTATGTCCAAGTTTGAAAGTAATTTTGTCATTGAAATTTAAACATCATTTCCATGTTGTTTCAATTCTTATATAATACATACATGAATATTTTTTCATATGATAATATCTAATTTTTTTATAAATTATTAAAACACTAATATATTTATTATGTAGTTGAGTTAAATTGGACAAGTTCTCAGACCACTCATACCAATTATTATCAAGATTCAACTTTTATACATTTAGGAAAACAGTTTTAATAGACAAACTATTAGTTGAATTATTGAAAAAATTAACTCTGTAATCTCATTGCTTTATTTATGCGATATTATGTACACTCATATGCGCAGGTTTATTTTCATTTAATTTTATTTGGTTTTGGGATTGAGACCATTATTATAAAAACAGTGTAAAGACAATAGAAGGACTATATCGAAGAATAAGGATTAGGTAACATATTTTAGTTGTACCCATTCCCTTCTCCACGAAAACATATTAAAAATAGTTTTCAAAACTTAATAGATTTAGTTGAAAATTAACCCACGAGTAACACAAAGTTTTTTTAGAAAAATTAAAACTAAACAAAGAATTTACAGGTGTGAGCAACAATTTATAAATAAATAAAAAAAAAGTAAGGATGAAAATGATCCGACCTGTCCCATTAACCTAGTACATCTTCAGGTTGATTTTAGCATGTTTGGACATTTTAACCAGACCTAATGCATTTTGAAGACCAATTAGAGTTATGCTTTTAGTTATCCCAAGCATTTCATTTCTTAAAAAATAATAGGTTTTTTATGCTACTGTGAATTAATAATAAAATACCTTAATTAAACAGATAATATTTTACATGCCACGGTATTATATTTATTTAACTCATTTGTGGAAAAATAAATTAAAATCGGAAATGGTGGATCGGAGCTATGGCACACGTCACTTGCAGATAAGAAAGACCGAGCCGGCGAAAAAAGAACCGTCTGCGATAACTTTTATTTCTTTTCATTCTATTCTGGTTTTGAACTTGGATTCTGAGTTCTAAGTTAGATCCTATTCTTAGTTTCGATTTTTATTATTTTCGGTATCTTCTGGACACTTCTACTCACATACTCTTCCGTTTCTTCTACTTTCGAACTGTGGTAATCCCTTCCAAAATCATATCACTTATTTAGCATCTAGGGTTTTACTTTTCGGTTTTCTCTTTCTCGATTCTCCGAATTCTATTCACCAGATTGTTTACGTTTCGATTTGTTCTCGTTGTTTTATACATGCATCTTAATCGTGCATGGAGAATCCTTGTGAGGTACTAGGTACCGAAGGGTTGATTAGAAGGCATGAATTCGTGAGGATCATAATTCAGTGTCTCTATTCATTAGGTTACAGTAGCTCTGCGTCGTGTTTGGAATTAGAATCTGGCATTTCGTACAAGTCCAGTGAGTTTAAGTTGCTTGAATCATTTATATTGAATGGGAAATGGGACGATAGTATTGAATGTCTCAATTCCATAAAGGATGTGTTGGGGGAAACAAGGGAATCTGCCTTGTTTCTTGTTTTCCGACAGTGTGTTATGGAGTATTTGAATTGCGGTCAAGATGCGTCAGCTTTAGGGGTGTTGAGGAAACAGGTTTCGGCCTCGGATGTGGACCAGTGCAAAGTTCATAGTCTGGCTATGTGCTTGCTTTCTTTTAAGGATAGGAACTTAGATGCAGTTGATGATGACGATGGTGATCTTGTTGTACATGATCTGAGAAGAAAGTTGTTAGCGGATTTGGAAAATTTGTTGCCTCCTCCGATAGCAGTGCCTGAAGCAAGGCTGGAGCACTTGGTAGAATCTACTGTTACGGCCTGGGTCGATTCGTGTATTTATCATAGTTCGTCGAATCTGATATCGCTTTATGAGGATCATTGCTGCAGCAGGGATCAGATTCCTACTAGAACGACTCAGGTGAGTTGCCACAGCATTGAATTTCGTGTCTAGGTTGATTTAAATGTCCTATTCAATTATTCATCATGACTGCTGTCATTTGTAGCAGTTCCTCTATTTAAGAAAAAAATTTCTGGAGGATGATGTAATGGGCTTCTTTTGAAGTCCTTTCAGGGTATGTTGTGCTGCTTACTGATCTAAATCAAGAGTCTGTGTTGTTGAGATTGACATATATATGCGTGTGTGTGACGTGTGCTTGTGTTCTATTTACATCATTTGTTGGCTATGGGTTTTTAGGAATCTTTATTTTATTGCCTTTCTGGTCAGTTTTGGGCTTAGATTATCTTTCGGACTTCCCATTACAAATCATGTAAAAGGGAATATTGTTATACAAAGGGGAGGAGGGATAGTATGTAGCTGGTCAAGCCAACTCCCCTTATGAATTTCAGTGATATATTGGAAAAGGGAAGGGAAAAATGCATATACTATGCTCACTCGAAACTCCCGTCCTTTTCCTTGCACCATAGTTTATTGGCATTTCCTTTACTATATCTATATTGTTAGATATATAGTCTCCACACCTATGTTCTGTTCTCTCAGGTAGTTAGGTTTTTTAATTTCTGTTGTAACTGTTCTCAATCAGCACATCTTATAGATTGCTGCAGACTCTTCTTAGAGTCTTACTTGTATTAAATACCAGCTGTGTCTTATCAAATAATTAGAATACACTTTCACTTTCAGATTTTATTTTTGATTTTATATCCTCCCCCTCTACGAATTTAATACATATTATCCAGCCATGACTGGTAACGGTTTTTTGATATATCAAGGACTGGTATGATAAGACACTGTTTTCCTGATCATTTGATCCCTATTTTTGGTAGTAGGGTGGCAGGTTTTGCATGGCAAAAGAAGACAAATCAGATTTTGAATCATGAATATAAATTCCAAATTAATCTTTTCTAACGTGTGATATTGCATGCCTTAGATATTAAATAACAAATTTTCTTTCTATCATTACAGATATTGATTGGCCACAAAAATGAAGTTTGGTTTGTTCAATTTTCGAATAATGGGGAGTACCTGGCCTCTTCATCCAATGATTGCACAGCCATCATATGGAAGGTATCATGCTGTTGTAATCTGAAGAAGTATTTATTTTAGCTTTATAAGATTCATCCAATATTAATTGCTTCGTCAGAAATGTCAATTTGTGGCAAACCCTCCTTAAATATCATTTAGATTGAGTGGAAAATACTTTATTTATAATATTATTCAAATGGTTGGAGATACTTGTTTCATCTATTGAGCTTGATAGGTTAATGTTTTGGAGCTTAGGACAAAAGGAAGGGATAAACTATAGAAGGCAAGGATACTTAGAGGTCATTATCATGTCTGGACTCTGGAATTTATTTAAAGAAGAAGGGAATATGTTTCTTGCTTTGTTTGGTGCTGCTCTAGTTTAAGGTACTCGGAACTTTGAGCTAGAACAGGTGCTAACATGAATAGGAAATAAGTGGATGTCAGGACCTTGCTAGAATCTAATTTGGAAGGATTAAAAGATGGATGCGAGTCTTCACTGAAATGGATTTTTTACATTCCTGTCCGGTTCATATATTTCTTAGTCCTGGTTACTGGAGGTTTGCTATAAGGCTCCATGAATGTCTTAGTCCTCATTATTATAGCATATAAGTAGAAAATGAATAATCAGTAGAAGCTCCCAAATCATTGTTGTAGAACGCTAGTGTTTTGTTGATTTTTGGAATCTGGATTAGTGGCATAACTTCAAAATTTGAAATTTATATTTTAAGTTTCTTATTTCCTCAATTGGACAAGGCTGTCCGTGGTCAGTACTGTGAAGATTGCAAATCAGGAAACAACTACATACTAGTGTTTATTTCTGTAAAACTGAGGATCTCATGGATGTGAAGAATTTGGATGATTTTGAAGGGGATATCACGATGACAGTTAAAAGGAAGAAAACACTAATAATCTCAAATGCTCTTTCTTATCCACTTATTAAGTGTAATGACCTACATCTTGGATCCGGTACATAAATCACTGTTACATTTGAGGGTTTGTGGTCTTGATGTGGTGGTTACTAGGTTAGGTGTTCCCATAAGTTGATAGTGTTTTCTCAGAAAATGTTAATGCAGCAGTATTTGCAATTTTTTTTGGGGCAGTGAACATCAGTGGGATTGGTCCAAATGTCTATTCCGAGTTAATCTTGCACTATTAACATTAGGGTGAAACCCTAAGAGTGACATTACCATTATTTTGTTGGATGTAAGAGAAACAATCTTGATTTTCGGACCTCATAAGATCTTATTTTCTTTTCTGTAACATTTTCTATGTAAGTTTAATATGCTGTTGCTAGAAGCCTAGAATCATGCAGACTGCAAAATGATCAATCTGTGAGAATGTTGCATCTTCAGATATACTATTCATAAGATAAATAAAAATAGATGGGGATTTGAGGGATTTATTGTGCAGACGTGCCTTTTTATTCTCTCTCTATCTTGGATGACGTCTTAATCCAATATTCTATATTTCTTTCTTCATCATTTTTATTCCATTAAAAAAAGAAGCCTGTCATTTCCACACCAAGGAAAGATATTTGCAACCTTCATTTAAACGGTGGGAATTTTTATAAATTGTTGCGACCTTTTTCCATTTACTGCTGGAATTACGGAAAATTAATGAGCTGGCAGTTGCTAGGCAATTTCACACCTAAAGGAAACTTGTGTATATGTTCAGATAGAGAATATAAACGAGAATGGAATGAACCAGTTAAGGTTATTTATACTAACAGGTTGGCTGGAAAGATTAGGGGAGTGAGACTAATATAAAGCCCTGACTAACATGGGTACTTTACTGGCATGAAGCCCATCCTTATGGCTCACTTTTTGGTGTAGGAAGGACATTTATAGGGCTGTTCGTATTGTGTTTTTGGCTAGGCAGATATCAGAATTTGGTGATTTATAGCTGTTCCTATTGTGTTTGAGATATCTGACCAGTATACATTTCCTATCCTATCTGAAAAATTACATTTTAAGTCTCTGTTCTATATCTTAAATACCAGATGCCTACTATAAGATCAGAGTTATGTATGTTAGAGATATGAGTTGATTATGTTAGAGATATGGTTCAATTACATTAAATAGGGAGATATGATACGGTTTGATGAAGAAATATCTTACTAAGTATTTCTTATTATTAGATATTGATTTTGTTCACTATTATTGTATCTCTTATTGGTTATTAATAAGATTACTCATGTGGGAACCCAATACACGGAATTTATATTATATTCTTTCTTGGTTTCTCTTCTCAACATGATAGTAGAGTGGTACCATCCTCCGTAACTTGTTTTGTTACCAATTCTTTCTGCAATATCCGTTCAATATCTTCGAACACTGATGTCCTATCTGATTTGATATCCATGGATATACGAATATCCACCCAATTACGATCTTGAATTTAGATTGATGGATTTATATAATAGGTTGAGGTTCAATGCTAGTTTTGGTTTTACTACTACTTACTGGATAGAAATGATCAATGCTTTTTGGGTCACCTGCTGAGTCTATTTCAATAGCCAATCCACATAAATCCTATCTTATAACGGCCCGGGTTGAATACCTTTCAAACAGAGTTTGGAGCATAATAATACCAGAGGCTTTAAGTTCTGTTATAACATATCTGTTGTCTTTCTCTGAAGTTGTCTAAGGGGTCTTGTATTTCATTTGTTGGAGATCAGGTAAAATACTCATAGGGGCAGATGGTAGTTTTCCTGATGCTGTAAAGGCTGAAACTTAATAATATTAAAAGAGATTTTTCTAGTCATGATGAAATATCAGTTGACATGTGAAATTATGCAAGTGGGGTCATTCTGCCCTCTAAATTTTCCTGTTTCAACTTCATTTCAGATATTTGACTGTGAATACAGTTGGACCCATGGACCATACTGGTAGGACGTAGAGCACACTATTGTAGTTCTTTTAGCCGTGAACAAGTAGGTCATAGTTTCATGGTTATAAAGAATCTAGGTTTATTTCTCTTAACGGAATACAGATTGCCAAGCAAGGACAAGTTCATTGGCATTAGAGCTGTGTAGTTTCTTAGAATATTAACATTCATGTTAGAATATAATTAATTATATTTATGTTGATTAATTAGAATGATCAATTATTGATTATTAAGCTTGATAGAGGTTAATTTTTTGTAAACTAAGATAACACTAATTCTGGAAATCAATCAATCAATATTGGAACATGCCTCTAGCTCAACATCTCAAATAAAGTACAACTCTCACCCTTTCAAACATTTCAAATGTTCTGAAAACTTCTGTCAGGTGCTGGAGGATGGGACATTGACACTGAAACACACACTTAATGGTCACCAACATGCTGTATCTTTTGTAGCATGGAGTCCTGATGACACCAAGTTACTAACATGTGGGAACACAGAAGTTTTGAAGCTATGGGACGTTGAAACAGGTACATGCAAGCGTACATTTGGGAATCAAGGCTTTGTTGTCAGCTCTTGTGCCTGGTTTCCCAACTCAAAACAGTTTGCGTGTGGCAGTTCTGACCCTGAAAAGGGCGTTTGCATGTGGGATTGTGATGGAAACGTGATCAAATCATGGAGAGGAATGAGGATGCCCAAGGTTGTAGATCTTGCTGTTACCCCAGACGGTGAGTATCTTATCAGCATCTTTTTGGATAAAGAAATTCGCATTCTGCATATGGGAACAAATACAGAGCGAGTCATTTCAGAGGAGCACCCAATCACATCCCTTTCAGTTTCAGGAGATAGTAAGTTCTTCATTGTCAATCTCAACAGTGAGGAGATTCATATGTGGGATGTTGATGGGAAATGGGATAAGCCATCCAGGTTTAAGGGCCACAAGCAACACAAGTATGTGATAAGGTCATGTTTTGGTGGATTGAATAACACTTTTATCGCCAGTGGTAGTGAAAATTCACAGGTAATCCCCTGTTCTTGTATGTTTATATAGACATTCCCTATAAACCACTTACCTGTTTGGCAAGGCATTGTTATTATTAGTAAACATTTAGTTAAATCACCTTCAAATTTTGTTTAATACAGGTATACATTTGGAACCGTCGGAATCCGACGCCTATAGAGGTTCTATCCGGGCACTCCATGACTGTGAACTGTGTGAGCTGGAACCCCAAAATACCACAAATGCTGGCATCTGCTAGTGATGATTATACAATTCGTATATGGGGACCCAGTTTCCAAAAAAAAAAAAGGTCAAGTTTAGTAGATTAGATGAGGACGTTGCATATTAAAATTTCAAGTCTAGTGTAGCTTATACTAGTTTTGGTTATATTCTTTTTTACCCCACGCAGAGTCTGTTCAGGTCACAGCATGAGTTTGTAAAGTCTAGTTTACCCATGCAAGAATTTTGGAATTTTGGGCGTATATTACCCATCTGTATATCTCACTTTCCTTCATTTCATATCAAACCCACAATTTCGTAGAGGCAAAATCTTCCTGCATTCTATCATTTGTGACCTGTACCCGTCAATTTTAAAAAATCCAAAAATATCATTTCGATGATGTGCTCCGGAAATAAATTTCGGAAAATACTATTTGAAATGTAAATTTTATGTTCTAGAATTTATTTTCCGAAAATATTTTCTGGAACATAAAATTTACATATATTTCAAAATATATTTTTAAAAAATAATTTTCAGAAAGTCTTTTTAGGGTATTTTAGTCATATTGCTTCTGTGATGGGTGCAGGTCAAAAATATGGGTTTAAGTTAAGATTTACTCTTTGGACAATCCTGATAGTACACACGTATTCTGTATCTGTATCTCTCTCTCTCTCTCTCTATAATCAGTTCAAAATCAATAAATCTGAAATGAAACTTTAATGAATAAAGACAGAAAAAAAGTTCATCCAATATCTACAAATAATATTTTGCTCTTAGGTATATTTCAGTACATATAAGAATATTTGTCCTTACGTATTATATAACAAACACATACACCAAGCACAGTATTTACATTTTTATTACATTAAATTATATTTTTTTCTTATTTTTGTAATTTTTATATTTGAGTAATTGATTAAAAAAAATGCAATTTAGAAATATATATATTCATATTTAATTTTATAAAAGTAGTATTAAGAAAATTAAGTGATTGTTATATTTTCGAAAGATAAGTTATTTAGTTATTTTAAATTAATGAGAATATAATTATTTATTTATTTTATAAAATAAATAAATATATTTATATTAAAGTAAAATTATTAATTAGAAGATAACATCAAAAGTAATTACCAAAGAAAATATTTACGTAGTAGTATTATATAAATGAATATTGATAATAAAATAATATCAACTTAAATTTATTATACCATTTTCAATATATTAATTCAAATTTTTAAAAGTCTCAATCAAATATTAACTGTCTAATATTATCATTTAAATTCTAGTTTGAATATTAGGAAAGTAACATTGTAATCACTATAAGCTCAAAATAACTCGTTAAAATCAGACATAAATATAAATTCTATAAATTCTGTTTAATAAAAATAACAAATGCAATATTACATATGAAAGTATTCACAAAAAATAAAGAATATAAAACGAGTAAAAATATAAAGTAAAATTAGTAAATTCATATTAAAGAAATAAATTTATACATTTATAAATATTTCCTATTGCAAATTTACTTAAATTTCACAATTTAAGATTTTATTTTAAACCTAAGGTCATTATTAATAATTTTCAACTTTTATCAAAAAATTTATAACATAGAATATATTTTTAATAATCATTTCAAATAATCTTACCTTTCCAACATATTATTTAACATGTTTAAAAAATCCTTTAAATTTTTTTAAATATTCAAAAAATTTATTAACATCATACACATCAATAATTTTTTTAAAATTAGTAAACAACTATTTCAATTTTTTTATACCATCCGAAATAATGTTTATTTTATTTAAACCACTATTTATTTTAATTCAAAAGTCAAAATTAAAATTATATTTTCTATTCTATTTTTTGTATTTTCAACAAACCAATAATAACAAATTTAATTCCAAATTATATCACAAAATTAAACTGTAGTTACTCTGAGATTATTTTTTGATTTGTTCATTATTTCGAAGTAATGTTTAATCTCAACATTTTTAGTTAATTATTTTAAATTACTTTTCTCTTATTTTAATTTTAATTTCTTATTTTTAAAATTTTCTCTGCTTCTCACAAAAAACTAAATCCTCTCCCAATGTTCAGTTTCTACAAACCTTCCCCCATATACGGTTTGTGAAGAGTTTCCGACATTAATATAAAAAAATCAGTTCAAAATTTAGTTTGAAATTCCTACAGTAAATAGATTCATTTGAGGAAATAATTTTTTACTGAATTGTTTGATTTTTTTTTTAAATTATTATTCTAATTTTTTTTCAAACATATGCAATAAACATAAAAGATAATTTGAACTATATTTTAAAATTTTGTTTTTATAATTTTCAATTACAGTGTTTTCGTGTTATATATAATTTTTCTTTTAATTACATGCCTTAATTTTGGAATCGCCACCTCACTTTACAGTGCCCCTGTTCTCTACAACTAAATGAAAACTTTGCGACATCCCAAACCCTAAACGCCCGTGGTTGTGATTCTTCCCGCCGGCAACCTTTACTACGGCTTCTCTCGCTGTCGCCGCTCATTAGCGCGGCTCCTTTTCTAATCAGGTCCTAATTCTTTCCATTTCTTCTACTTCGTGTTCTTAGGACTAACAGTTTAAAGTAGTTTTCAAAACAATATCCAATGACGTAGTTTTTAGATTTCGAAGGCAATTCGTACAAATTGGTGACGTGACTTTCGTTGTGTTGTGACCCCCTTTTGGTAAATATATGCTTTAGTGACCTAATTTGGGATCTCATTGTGTTGTTGTGGCCTTTACTGTTACTGAGTTAAAAGGTCAGACATAGATTTGGAGCTTTGTTAGCTCAATTTGTTTGTACTTGTGATGGGTTGTTTTGCAGCCTTAAATTCTTTGTTTATTGCTTCCATCTTGGATGGTCTGTTTCATGGTTTGTTTATTGCTGTAAAATTTGCTTATGTACGGATGGGGGAATTGTAGTGGATATGCGATTGACTTTAGCTTTCTATATCAAATTCTATCTGTTAAATTAGGTTTAGATCTTTCAAGCAGTGAAGATTGGAATGCTAGTGCCATGTTTTCCGGCCATGAAGTTATATTTTGATGATTGAATTAGTAGAATGCCTATGTAACAACTTATCTTTTAATTTTTGTTTGATTTAGATTGTACAATTTGCGTCCCTTGGTTTTCTTCCATCTCTCCTCCCTACCCTCCTTCATGCATTTGCTTAGTTACTTTAAACCGGTGCTCTACAAGAGTATATAAATGTTGCTATGTCAGGACTGGGAGCCTCCTTTCTGTATCCCAGAAAGTTAAAGTCAAGTTTTAGGATTGAATGATGAAGTTACATATATGTTCTCCAAATATGCATTTATATTATAACTTGTAACTTATTTGGTTTAATGTTACAAACTTACAAGTACTGTACATTGGTTTCAGAGCAACCCTGTAATTGCTTTTATGTTTAATTGCTTTGGAAAGTGCGCTAGCAGGAAACAGAACATGCAACCATTAGTTGTTGAATTAACCCCTCAACTTATGTTCTGTTAGTCAAGTTAGATTTGTGATATGAAGTCTGACTTAACCTGAGAAATACACACTCAAGAACATTTAACCATAATTTCTATCATTCAGGAACCAATATGACCTACGTTGCATCATTCAAGAACTAATTTGACTATTTACTATTCTTTATGGTAAGGCGCTAAACAAACTACCTCAAGCCTCTCCTATTAACCATTATTTTTAATGGATAAAGCCAAATTGAAGCAAAAATTGCATTCCATTTCCTTTAGTATATCTGTAAATGACCTCAAAATTGGTTTGATTTTCCGAAGTTTAATGTTATGGTTTGCGTTTGTGTCTGATCAGGAAGAATGAGGCCCACAATGATGCTCAGGGTTCTGAACAAGCAGTTTCTTGGAATTGCTGGTGATGCAGCTACTGCAGTCGCTAAGAAGCCACCCCCACCTCCTGTAGTATCACGCAAACCGGCTTTCATTGATGCATTCTTGTACAAGATGAAGAAGAACCCAAGTCTTTTGTCGAACAAGACCATCTGGTCACGAAGATCCACTATCTTGCCAGAATTTGTTGATACTACTGTCAAGATTTACAATGGGAAAACCACTATCCGTTGTAAGATCACTGAGGGAAAAGTAGGTCATAAGTTCGGAGAGTTTGCTCTCACCAGGAAACGCAAGACCAGAGAACAAGCCAATGCCAAAAATGTTAAACAACTTAAGAAAAAGAAGTGATTTTTTTCTGTACTTTTGGACCAAAATAATTTCTTGAATATTTTATTTTCTGCTATATTTAACATCAATCTGGTTATTTCTTAGGTTATCTAGATTGCTTGTGAAGACCTAACAGTATTCCCTGATAGTTGACAGTAATTGCTGTTAAATTGGTTCTTTGACTATCCGATCTTTTCATTTGATGATATTATAATTTAACTCGTGGAAGGTAGATCAGTGTTGGATCAGTTTATGGTTATTCACTTGTGAGGAACTGAATTTTATAAATTTTTTTTGGCTTATGCTGAATTCCCCTGCAATTGCTTAGGGATGTCATCATCATGTTGTTGCCTGTGAACAAGATTCTGGAATATTACTCGTATGTAGACACATACGCACACACATACATTTTGTTGTTATAATAAAATAAACACATTTTTAGATTTTTGATATTTAAGACTTTGAAACTAAATTCCATCATCTTAGCGGGAAGAACCATCACTGTAAGCGATAGATATAAGAAGAAAGAACACATCTAAGAATTTTATTTATTTTTCTTTGATTATATTAATTTTAAAAATTTGATAGGTTATTTCTTCTTGCCATGAAATACATGGAAAGGGTGTTATTAAATTGGAATAGGATATGGCTGTCCATCCGGTTAAATTGGAAACGGGATCTATTATGGGTTAAATCACATAATCAAATAAATTACGTATGCTAATCAGGCAACCTACATGAAAATCGATATAACATTGACAAATCATTGAGCCGAGCTGGTGCATCTTTTCCTTTGTGTGTATTGTCGAACGATTTTTTGATATATCACAGGACTGGTAACAAGTCACTGTTTTTCTTATCATATGATCCCTAATTTGGATTTATTTTCTGGGTATATGTCAAGAGATTGAGTAGGGTGGCAGGTTTTGCATGGCAAAAGAAGATAAATCAGATTTTGAATCATGAACATAGATTCCAAACGAATATTTTCTAACATGTGATATTGCATGCCTTAGATATTCTAAATGAATTTTTTTTTTCTGTAACATTTTTCTATGTAAGTTTAATATGCTGTTGCCAGAAGCCTAGAATCACGCAGACTGCAAAATGATCAATCCCTGAGAATGTTGCATCTTCAGATATGTTATTCATAAGATAAATAAAAATACATGGGGATTTGAGGGGTTTATTGTGCAGATGTGCCTTTTCGTTCTATCTCTGCCTTGGATGATGCCTGAATCCAAAATTCTATATTTATTTTTCCATCATTTGTCAAGCTTTCAGTCTATTAGAAAAAAGAAGCCTGTTATTTCTACACCATGGAAAAAAATATTTGCAACCTTCATTTAAATGAAGGAAGAAGGAACCTGGTGGCTTTCCTGGCATGAAGCCCATCATTATGGCTTCCTTTTTGGTGTATGACATTTATTGTAAGAGATGGCTAGGCTGATATCAAAATTATGGAATTTTGGGCCTACATTTCCCATCTTTATCTCACTTTCCCATGTTATTCTTTTTGCAATGGTGAAGATGGTCTATTCCTCAAAGTTTTATTATTGTATCATTGTGATGTCTTTGTCTCCTAAGGTATGGATAGATCTAAGTAACCGAGTAAGGAGTGGGGGGTTGTGTTTGCAAAAGAACACCAACACTTAATTTATGCAAGATATTTATGAATAATAAATATTATTGGATACAATGTCATACCCATAAAAGATGAATTTGCTTAGAGAGTTTTGATGAACTTTTTAGGTGTATGAACCTGAATTAACATGGTCCTTATATTAGGGGCATACTCGATTATTGCTTGATTTGCTAGTTTAGGGACATAATCTGCTTTTACTATTAATCTTATTTTGTTGTAAGAGGCCATATGAGATAGAATAGTTATTAAACCCAGAATTTGTCAAATTGTGTGTTGAAAGTGATTAGTTTAAGTTAAGATTTACTCTTACTCTTACTCTTTTAACACTACGATTTGAAAAGGTTGCAGCATATTCCTTTTCTTCCTCAAGAATATGTTTACTAATCAATTGGACAATGGGCAACATGTGGTGTAGTCCGAAACATGGGAAGATGATCTATTCTCATATATATATTTTTACCATTTACAGTAATAAAATAACGCAAGAGAAATGAGAACAAATATCAAAGTCTGAAAACATCCCTTCCATGGAGCTCTACATTTGAAATAACATTTCTGAAATTGATGGAGTGCAGGTTCGAATTGATATGGTCGAGGAAATAATTACCACAGGTATGCTACGATATTTTACATTATCAACAAATCATGAATTATCAAATTGAAAACAAATGACTTTTAAAACAATTACTTGAGTTATATCTAAAGTTTAACTGAATGAATTAGCAGTCTATACAGTGTATCAAAATTGAAGCAATTAAGCGCGTGTAAACATTATTAATTGTTGCAAAATTAACTATCACCCTTTCAATGTAAAACATACATTATAATTGATTGTAGCAAGGACGTAAAAAGCCTATACAAATAAATTACACAATTGACAGTCAATCCTCAAAATCGAGGTTGAAGTAGATAAAGAAATTTCTTCCTATACTTCCACCAAGCCACACAAAAAAGACCTCATACTTCTGAGCCCAAAATTTTATAAATAATTAAAAGAAAGGCACTTCCCTATTTTCCTATAAGGCTGTGGAAGGTGAATAAATTTGTACCCAAGCAAATTCATGTTTGTAAGGCAAACTTGCATTGCAAGAGGCTTCACATGCATACACCACAATTGAAGCCCAATCCGGAGAGTCCACTTCATTGTCAACGCCGAAGTAATAAAGCAGCTGTGGCAAAATCTGGCACCACCAACATCAACATTTGCTTTAGTATCCAAATAAAATATACAAACATTATCAGTATCCAAATAAAATATACAAACATTATCAGTATCCAAATAAAATATACAAACATTTGCTTGAACAAGCAAAACACAGAAGTATTACATGCAGAACAACATTCAGCTTTAACTACCTGAAATTCACAACACATAGGTCCGCTGCAGTAACTACATCTAGGGATATCACCATTTGATGGTCGACCACTTGAAACAGGCCATATTGGCTTAGCATTAGTATTCCTATAATACCTGTTTAACCAAAACTGAAATTAGACCCAATATATTGATAAATCCAATGCCATCAATCTGATTATTATGCAAATTAAACATTTGGAACACACTAGCACACAATATGATTATAAGGAAATGCACTTCTATAGATTCATAATTTAAATTCTAAATTGTCTCCATACTTATAATTTAATAAATAACTTAACAATGTTAGGCTAACAGTTAACACTTCAGCCACTTTTGTCAAATGTAGATATGACATGTTCCAAATGACTGGATCGTCTAAAATCTTAGGTTAATCAGAGACAAGTAGTAATGAATATATTTCCACTATTTTCCTGCTTTAAGTTTTATCTCACAAGGTAAGATATTATATTTGTCAAACATTTTCTACCATCCTGTTTAGTAAATAATCTGCCTCCAAGGGCACACAAGGAAATTCACCATAGTTAAGCATTCTAACTTGGCGAATCTTTATCACCTTAGCACTTGTTCAAGGGCTGTGTCGATGCATTCCTGGAAGGAGGCCCAACTCTTTTTGTCAGCGCCACCCTGTTCATAAACAATATAATTAGCAAATAATATACATAAACAAGTAACAATCTTATTAAAATGATACCTGAAAGTTATCCAAAATTGAATTCATTGTGTCATCAGTCCTGTTCCTTGAGATCAAGAAATTAGATAAGGTATTTTCCTCGGACATGTCTCTATTATATTCACTTTCATCTTCAATGGTGATCTCAAATTCAGGCCACAGATTCTTGCTTCCAACTGAATGACAATGAAAAATGATCTCAGGTGTAAACTAACAAGAACCTAAATAGTAGATGTCATAAAATTTTATCCAGTGATGTATATGTTTTATTTTGGAATGGAGGTTTTAACAGTTTCATAAGAGATACAAATTTAAATATCTTTTCAAATTGGTTTTAAGCATGAGCAGTATTGTAATTGGTCTCAGCTTTTTTATATTTCATCTAAAAGTGACTAATAATTTCGCTATCAAAGAGAAGCAAATAAATCTTGTAACAAAAGTACACAACTTTAAACCACTTGACCTTTATGTGACTCTAGCGGGCCGGTTCCACTTTTGTAAACAGGCGAAGAAATTTGCATCTGAGGGCAAGCAATTTTATGCCCAGTGCGCCAACTCATAACCTGTGAGTTGGAAGAGAAAAAAGAAATGTAACGGGAATCAAATTTTTGGAAGAAAACAAACAGACACACTAAATTAATTCCATTACCTGGTGTTTCTCAGAGCAATACCGTGCTTGTCTGCAACTACTACAAAGCTTGTCTCCTTTCCAAGTGCCACACCAATCACAAAGAACAGCTGAAAAGTACGCACCCACTCTATCAAAATTGAGGTAGCTTCAGGAAAATTTGCTTCATAGAATGCACTTACATGTAGTTCAACACCTAATTCATCAAAAGTGTTAATCCACTTTATCTTAATGGGAAAGCATGACATACATTACTTACATATTACAATGCAATTATGCAAGTGGCCTGTTCAGGTTAAAAAATCATGTTAGAAAGACATCACATTATTTTTTTTTCCTAATACAAGTGTGGTCCCACTGTGTGTAATAACAGAACGTAATCATGAACTCCTTTTTCCTTCATGCAGGACTCCTCAACACTAGTACTCAGCACTAAAAATGAGACAATCATGAGTATGAAGATTCAAAAATCAACATACGCAAACACAAGCCAGTAAATTAGCATCTAAACAATAGAAAACAATCTCTCTTCAGCATACCAAAGCAGAGGATCTTTAGACAAGTACAGACACATTTCCCCCAGTGCAAAATTATCTATACCTTAAGCCCTAAACAAGTAAACATTCACAAAACTCAATGAATTTGAACAAATGGTCACAACAAATACATGAAAGATGCGAAAGGGATTATTATCAACAAATGAAGCAAAACTATTATAACGGCGAGTACACCAACCTCCACAGCTAGCAGGTGTATGACTCTCATTATACTGAGGGCATTCTCGAGAGTAAAATGGATTACCATGTGGTAATTGACAACGGAAGACCTTCACACTTTAAAAAAACATAACATAATTAGATATTAACAATCAAAGGAACTAAAACAATGGAAAAGTTTGTTTCACATGGATGATCCCTGACCTTCTAGAGGGCTTCTCTGGATTGTGTTTCCATTGTTAGTGGTGATCCCTGAGGAGGCATTTCATAGAGGGACACATAAAAACAAACAACATTCGGTGAAATGCAGTTTCCTTCTCTATTGGTGCATAAACCTAAAAATTCAAGGGTTTAATACAATATGTCACAATCCACAGGTATAGCACAAACCATAGATATGTCACACAATGATGAGGCATTAACTTCATACCTGAAGCAAGAATTGTAAAGGGTCTCCACAAATGTCACACACAAATGATTCCCCTGATGGTATATTCAAAGGGTCAAGCCAAGCCTGTTGTTCACGTAACAACAGATCATACACCCGTCAGAAACATACACTTTCTTTGTACATCAAATAAAGCAAGATAGAAGTAAAGTGCAAACGAATTCAGTGAAAAAGGTAAAGTACAGGGACTCCTCCAGCTTTGCTTGGGAAATATTGACGTTGAAGAGACCATTTATTCTTTGGCTTGTCAACAAAACCAAGTGTGATGGGTTCATGTTCTTCTTCTTCATCAACATCATCATATTCATCTTGACCTTCCATACTGTCAATCGGCATAGCCTTGACCTTGTCAACAAGATCTCCAATGGCATGAGTATCCATGTATTTAGGAATGGAATAGAAATCACAAGTCTGCCAGATAGTGAAGACTTGTTGTGTAAGTAGCCCATAGGATTGCATCATTAAACCAGAACTATATAGCTGTACAGCTGATTGAAGACAGGATCATTTGATAAAGCAATCTAACTTTGAATCATACAGCTGAACTTAGACATCAGACAAATAACAGAAAAAAAAAACTATTATTGTTCACATAAAGCATTCAATAGATAAGATAATTCTCACTTTTTCAATGCATTCTCATTAAAGTAAGAGTTTTAATCATGCAGAGAACAAGCATCAACATTCAAGTTATTCAACAAGTACACTTCTAGGACAAACCCAACAAAAAATGAGATTCAGGTACACTGAAAACTAAAACATATATCTTTGAGGGTAGGTAGAATTAAATTTAGTTAACAAATATCTACATTATCGAGAAACTTGACCACTTACAACATTGAACAAAACATCTTTCAAGTTAGGGTTTACAGCGGAAACAGAGAGAGAATAAAAACACTACAGCAGCAACCATGTACACTAACCCTGATATTTTTTTCCTTCTCCTCAAACATCTTAAATAAATAAATCTTAAATCATATGACCTAACAAAACCTGATGGAAACTGATGTTATATGAAAGGAAGTTTAGATTGGAAAACCTGCTATCGCACGGCGGAGGACAGCGCCAGCTACGGTGGCAGAGGGGTTTTGCTTCGGCACTCTCCCTTTCCCAATAGTTTTTTTTAGAATAAATACATAAATAAATAAATTTCTAATAATACTCCATCTATTTTATTTATTGGATCAAATATAATTTCTAATTAATTAGTGCAAAATAGTACATGGTTATTTAAGTTTTTGTTCATTTCAAACTAAACTTGGAATCAAGCAGTACACAAAAGTTTATAATCCATACAGTTTCATCTTTTAGTTATCACAAACACTTATATACTCCTAATCAAGCCAATTTGGTCATTTCATAGATATATCACTTTATATATATATTTTTTAATTTATCACATCAATTAAATCAGTAACACTTTTTTTTTTTTCATTTCTTTGTACTTTTTTTTTCTTTTACATTCTCTCTCGGAGTCATTTCCTAATCTAAACAAGGATAACTCTCTAAACATATTTTTTTAAAGTAGTTGTAAGAGAGAAAACTAAGCAGTTACTTAAGTTGAAATTAACTTATTTATAAAAATAAATTCAGTGAAAATATATATACATTAATTTTAATTTTTACAAGTATTTTTACTTCTTACTTTTCTCTTGGACAGTTCTAGTACATTTTGAGTTGAACTTAAATAGTAAGTGTTTTATTAAAGATAAAAATATTTAAAAAGACTATTATCTACAAAAACAAGTTAATTTAATGTGAATTGGAAAATATAAAACTAATTTTACTAAAAGAAATATATAATATATTTTGAGAGAATAATCTACATAATCACAATCACAATAAGATAATTTTTGTTATTGAGTATTAAAGAAAAATAGATGTAATGGTATTTTTATCACCAATATTTTCATAAAACAAACATTAGTCATTTTCTTTCAATATATTGATACGAGTGACTCGAACTTATTCCTGTAGACAACTTCTTTCCTCTTTATTTATTAGGTAATTTCGACTATAACGGATTATTTAAATTGGTTGAAATTTATTTCGCTTGTTATAATTATTGTTTAAATTTTTTTAAAATTGTTTCCTTGGCTTACAAGTGAAGGGTTTATTTTTTTTTTATTTAAAATAATACTTTATAAAATTTGAGTGTCTTGAAAAAGATTGATACATTTTCCTTAAGTTTTTATCCTAAAAGAGTTTTCAAGTGGTTAATCAACCTTTATTTATTTCCTAAACTTTCTAAGGTGACAAGCTCTTTATCTTAGTGTTCATTAATTTTCAATTTTAACTTTTATTTCATAGTATCTATAACTCTGGTTTAGACATGTTCATATGATACTTGTTAGATATTTGATTCAAAAATCTTTATTAAGTTGATAAATCCAGTAAAGACTACATCATTATCAAACTTTGATCTTTCTCCATCACATCAAGAGAATTATCTTTAATATTTCTTTGTGTATTGTTTTTCAAAGTCATCACCCCTTTACAAATTCACCATCACCTATTAGAGCTAAAATTCTATTATTTTCATTTTTTTTTCAAAAACACCTATGTAAATAACTATAATTAACATGTTTTAATCATTATAATTGGAAATTTTGAGAATAGTCTTCAAATCTCTTTACCACAAATGATAATATTGACTAAACCTTGTTTTGGATACAATTTTTGATTTTTGGCATGATTTACTAAAAAAAAGTATATTGCTTAAATGGTTAATATTATTAATAAACTACTTAAAATTGATAGAAGTTACTTACCATGATGAGATGAAAATTAAAATTTGAATTAAGATTGACTTTTTATCTTGAGATTTTTTTTTAACAGAAAATAATACAACATTAAATATGATGGGCTAAATTACCAATATAATTTCTTTACTGTTAATAAAATAAATTACATTATAAAAGAGATAATAATGACAATTAATAATAAAGATTAGAATGACAAGTAATAATAAATATTCAATTACCAATATCTTATTTTATGAAGATTGGTTGTTTGTGTAAAGAAAGAAGAAGAAGAAAAAAAACTTGTTAAAAAAGGATAGCTCTTAAAATTTGAATTATGCAATAAAAGAAAGTAATGTACATTAAAAATAATATATCATTCAAATTAATTCAAGTTAATGAAGTTTCTTCATCATGTGACTAAATCTTCAACTTCCTTAGATGATACTAAATCTTCAACTTCTCTACACCATAGTTTGATATTTGCCAAAAAAAATTCAAAATCACATTCAACTCCTACTCCTACTTATAATATTATCCAGTAATAATATTATAATTTGTTTCGTTTCTTATAATAATTTTCATTAGTAATATAGTAATATAGTTTGATGTGAATTTGTAACAATATTTTTCTTTAATGACTTCAAGTCTCCTGTAACATTAATTTTAACAAAAAACATTAATTTTAACAAAAAAAATTAATTTTAACAAAAAAAAATATTTTCCCTATAGATCCCAACATATTATTTGAACATGTCAAACAAAATAATATATTCCAGAAATATCATGTAAAGAACAAAATAGATAATATTAAAATTTATAAATGATGATATGTAAAATCTACAGTATCACTTACATTGATGAAACATACTATGGATATATTCAAACCAAATCTTATTTGAATAGAGAATAAAGATGAGATTTATACCTGAAAATATAAGGTCAGTTTTTTTTTTTTTTTTTTTTTTAAATTTTTAAAAATTAAAAATTAAATTTAAAAAAAAAAAAAAAAATAAAAAAAAAAAAAAAAAAAAAATAAATTTAAAAAAAAATAAAAATAAAATTTTAAACTAAAATTTTAAAGTCATTTTTTTTTTTTTTTTCTATCTTAAATTTGTAGATCTTCTAAGTCAAATGTAAGAAATAG
>Ga0099824_1002741_pt1 | contig 25798 bp, 12 predicted proteins | sample SiratrowhiteBW_FD_76837 | JGI IMG/M metagenome (GOLD analysis project Ga0099824, IMG submission 76837) | Root nodule microbial communities of legume samples collected from California, USA - Siratro white BW | ecosystem: Host-associated > Plants > Roots > Nodule | place: USA: California...
ATATAAATATATATATTTTATTATAAAAAAAAAAAATAAAAAAAATTATTATTTTTTAAATATTTTTTTATAAAAAAAATTATATTTTTAAAAAATATATATATATATATATATATATATATATATATATATATATATATATAACCATCTCCTATTCCAACTTCCCACTATCCTTGGACATTACCTTCCTTGTTGTTATTTTTACTACTTGCATCATCATCCTCATTATTCACTCACTTATTTCCTTAAAGTTTGATGATTTAATAAAACATCTACTTAATTTCTCAACATAAAATTTTATTACATTTTTATTGTTGCATAATTTACTATTATAAATGGTTAATCATATCTTAAAATTACTCATATAGTGAATCTTTTTTCTCTAAGCAAGTATAACCACATTTCACCATCCATGATAGATAATATGTATTTTACTAGACTTGTCAATTTGTTCAATCCAAACCTTATAGAAGATGATCATGAGCCAACTTTTTTAAAGTAAGGAAACATTCTTTAATTTAGAAAACAAAACATTTATTTAATAAAGACTTTTATATACAGTAAAAAAAGTTAATTAGTACCTACAATATCATCTAAGTTTAGATTGTTACCAAGTGACATCTGGTTTAAGTTAGAATTTTTTTACTAGACTGACACACCTTTCAACATTATTTTCCCACATAGCACCCTTTCAACATTATTTTCCAAACTAGTATTCTTTATTGTGTAAGTGGGGAATTCGACTGTGAGGGACCGAATTCCCAATTGAATTTCAAAATTTGAACTTTTAATAACCATAAGAATTCGGTAACCCACAAACCAAATTTTGACAGTTTTTTTTTTTTTCAACTTTTATAATTTTTTATTATTATTTTAAAGTAAAATAAAGTAAAAAATTTATAATTTTTTGTTCTGATTTTAGTATAAAAAGGTATAGAAGTAAATAAAAATATTGTAAGTGGTTTATTGTAGATTATGAGAAATTAATTTTCTAAAAAATAAATTTTGACTATATAAATAATGTTTTAAAAAGTTTAATTAAAAATGGTGAGAATAAATTGGAAATTATTTGTGAGAGAAAAAAATTAAACGAGTCAAAATTAAAAATGAATTGATTTAAAGATAATATAAAATATTAAAATTTTGTAAATGCTTATTGTTATTGATAAAATAAAAATTTGAAATGAAACTAAAAAAATGAAGTTAGAAATGTTAAATAAAAATATAAGTAGTGTAATTTATAGATTTAAAAATAGGTAAGTATTTTTTCCAGTAAAAACTTAATTAAAAATACAATCAGAGTTTGGAAGGATTTATTTTTAATTTATATGAGAGAAAGAGATAAATAAAAAAATATGTAAGTGAAAAATCATTTATTTTTATTAAATTTATATGAAATAAAGTTGTGATAATAAACATACAAAGAGAAAAAAAAAACTATTTCTAGATATTTTGAAGCCATTAATTATAATGAGAATAAATTACAAGAATTTTGTAACTGTATTTTATATTAAAATTAAAATTAGATGAAAGAATTATAATAAATTATAATATTGGCATTAGAATTTAATTTTTTATCTTATGTTTGTTAAAAAAATATCTTTAATACAAAAAAATGAAATAAAATTGTTGGATATTTTATATAAATAAATATTAATTAAAAGGTTGGAAATTTTGAAATAGAAGTTAATTTATATGTAATGATAAAGAAAATAAGTGAATAAGTATATTATTTGGTTTAATGAAAAACATAAGTGTGTAAATTAAATTTTAAAATGTGAAATTAAACAAAAATGAAGTATTTTGTTTATGGCTAATGAAAGTGTAATTTATATATTAGTTAAAGGCGATTTTTCTTTAACATCGAGAAATAAATTAATAGGAGCGCTTTAAGGGTTGTCCAACCCTTTTACAAAGAACAAGGCTGCCTTATAATAGTTTACAACTAAAATTAACAACAATTTTGAACATAACTCCTTACAAAAAACTAAAACCACCTAAGCACAAAGACAATTTAAACGCAGAACACACACTTAGGATTCCTGATCAACATTGTAACTGATATGCAACATAAACATGACAGTAATGAAAGCACTACTAATCTAGGAAAGTGTTGATGTTGTTTTGCCGAAATGGTTACTATCCTCTAAGTCTTAAGCTAATTCTTGGTCTTGCACTGCGTACATTTTTGGTTTGGACAAACAATTCAATTCTTGTAGTTGAATCTTCATATTGCACACTTGGTTTAAGAAGTTGAGTACTTTTCCAACGGTTACTCATTTGTTGGACATCAACATCATTTTGTATTTGTACTGTATCATGTACAAGTTTTCGATTAACAACTCTAATTGGACGACGGTAGTTTATTTCTTTAACTTGTTTTCGGTCTCCACATGTTAATATTTGTGATATGTTGTGAAATAGTTGATTAAAAGAGCAATCATGTGGGGTTGACATTCTTTTAGGATAGAGATGTGTAGGTTAGATCGTAACCAATTGGACTCTCTATTATGGTGGCCCTTTGGATAACTCCTCCATAGTAGATTATTGGTTCGATTGAATTGATTGGGCCTTGATTTACAAAAGAGTTGAATGTAATGGGTGCGTTCATAAGGCTTAAAATTTCGTCTGCAGATCTTGTTAGCTTGGCATACAGTTCAATCATTGTAAGAAATGGAAATTGAGACTTTCAAATTAACAATTCAAAAATATTTTCATCAGTTAGTATCTAAACAACATCATACCTAATTTGCCCTTGTGTGGTTAGCTGAGGTTGGCGATAGTACAACTTCGTCATGTTGTCTGGTCTTGCAGTCCCAAAGCACCACAAACTTTCTCCTTTAAATGGGAGAACCTACAATTGTAAGGGATGCAGATAAATTTAGGAGATGGGCATTCAAAGTGGACTTCTTCATCATTTTTTATTATCCGACCATTTGCAAAGACAACAACAAGATTAGAATTGTAAAAATTTTCAGTGTCTGTTATACAGAGATGGTGCATTTGAAGATAAAAGCAAAAGTTTTGGAACGAATGAAGAATGGTTTGAAAGTGGTGTAGGGGTGGGAGGTTGAATTTATAGTTGGATAATGATTGAGATACAGATAAAATGGTTGTTTATGACGTGTGAAATGAATTGTGTAGAAGATGATAGATTTTTTACAAGTGTTGTCATATCCACATTAAAAGAGAACATGTTTGTACATTGGTGTTGATGATAATCCTAATGTATGGAATCTATTTTTGAGAAATGTGTTGTCAGGAAAAGAAATAATGGAGGAGTGATGTAGGAAACACAATTATAGAGGAGTGATATTATAATACACCTTATTGTCCTGCGTGGCTTCAGGAAAAGTAATTATGGAAGAGTATTGTGATGATGTGCATTATTGTCTGGTGTGGTCATAGGAAAGACAATAATGGAGAAGTGACATGACGAGTACACTATTGTACTGTGTGGCCTGAGAAAAAACAATTATAAAGAAGTGATGTGATAATACACATTATTTTCCTGTGTGGGTTCAGGAAAAGAAATTATGAAGAAGTGATGTGCCAAAGTATATTATTGTACTATGTGGCCAAGGAAAAATAATTACATATGAGTGATGTGATAATTTAAATTATTATTCTATGTGGCTTGAGGAAAAGCAATTATGGAGGAGTGATGTGACGATGTACATTATTGTGTAGTGTGGTTATAAGAAAAATAATTATGAAGGAGTGATGTTATAATACACATTATTGTGATGTGTGGCTTCACGAAAAGCAATTATGAAAGAGTGATGTGATGATGTACATTATTGTGTAGTGTAGCTACAAAAAAAATAATTATAGAGATGTACATAGCAAAATCATGGTGTGCATGTTTGCATGCAACAAACACATGAGAGCATGGTAGATGTAATATTGGAATTTTTCACAATCACACCAGAATTCGTCCAAGCAAACTGCAAATCGACCTGGTGGTCGTACTTCTCTTGGATTTTGTCTCTTTTCTACTAAAAATCTAGTGCTCTTTTTGTCAAATGAAAGAACTGTATGAGTGTTCGCCTTCGATTGTGCATCCTCTAATGTTTTTGCTGCAAGATTATACATGTCCGCCAGTCATCATGGCTTCCACTTGTCTACTTTTTTCTGTGAAGAATTTGTTACAGCGGGTGTATGTTGCTATCACCATTGAAGAGATTGAAAGGTTTCTTGTTTTCTTCAAGACAAAGTTAATTGACTCAGCTAGATTGGTTGTCATATGTCCCCACCGACGATCGTTGTCCTATGCAAGAGTCCACTTCTCTCTTGGGATATCATCTAACCATTGAGCAACCTTAGGATTTTCCTCTCTAACTATGTTGTAGTAGTAAAAATAGTGTGGCCCTGTCATTTCATATGCTGTAATTATTTGTTTCAAATGAGTTAGTTAATCAAATTGACAAAAACAAATAGAAAAAAATTGAGTTAACAGATAAGGACACTAACCCATATTGACAACATCCTTCTTGAGTGTTGTATTTCTAAATCATCTCATGAAGTTTTGTGCTATGTCGAATGCAGTACACATGCATAGAATTATTGTTGTTCCAACCACTACCTTCTTTAGAGTATGCACTCTTTATTGATTAATGACAATTAGAAATAAGAGAGATGTCCTCTTGCAGAGTGACATATCTTCGTAGGTTCCATAAGAAAAAGAACCAAGCATCAGCTATTTCACCCTCTACAATGGCAAAGGCAATTGGTAATATGTTATTGCGGCCATTTGCGCAACTGCAACCAATATTGTCCCTCTATATTTCCCATACAAGAAAGTTCCATCAACTTGGACCACTGGCTTGCAAAATTTAAAACCATCAATGCATGGTTTGAATTTCCAGAATACCCTCTTAAAGATGATGTGGTCTGCATCCAACTGGTTACCTTCATATGCGGGTTGAGTCTTCATTTTCCAAATAAACCTAGGAACGTAAAGTTGCATTGCATTTAGAAGTGACGATAATTTTTGGTACGACTCTTCCCAATTGCCATATACCTTTTCTATGGTTAGCTGTTTGCCTAGCCATGCCTTTTTATAAGAGATTGTATATCCCAAGATTGTCTTCATGTGAGCTATAATGGTAGATATTGGTGTGGAAGGGTCGGCTTGGATGATTTCGTGAATGCTTTGTGCAATCATTTGAGAACCCAACTTATTGTGGTCTTGTGAGATCATAGGGGACACACAGGTGTGAACACCTTCCAACTTCATAATTTCCCATTGTTGATTATTGGTGCATAAAATTGCTCGACACCTCTATGCATAATCATTATGAATACATTGCACTATAAGCCTTGAATGACTTGAATATGCTACCTTGTATGTGCAATGGTTGACAATATGGAAATGATTGATGGCATCTTGAGCTTCTTCCTTTATATTGAACCGCTATCCTACAAAAAGTGTCCTTGGAGGATAGACTACCGTGTCAAGATCAAAGGCATGATCAAATTTTGGGTCATATACTATTGGTTCAATTGGAAAGTGTAGAAAGTACTCTGGTGGGACATAAGGTGAGTTAAGTTCATGTGGTTCATTGTTTGTCTGTTGTACGTGCAAATCTTCTCCCTCATCATCATTTGCAGCTGCAAGGATGTCATCTTCATCCTCACTAAAAGGATCGAAGACTTCATCGGGAAGACCAACAACCTGATGCTCTTGTGGTGGTCTTGAAGGTGTTGTTGGTTTTGGTATTCATCTAGATTGACATATGTACCACTTAGTAGTTCAATATATGATTGGATCTGGTCTTCCCAGTCCCCAAGATGCTGATGGGGGGTTCGTTGAGGTCGAATGTTAGAGGGTATGGTGTTTGGTGGGACAACAATTGTGATTGGTGGTCGCCCGGGGGTGGAACCTCAGATTGTTCATAATGAAAAAATGGTAAAGATGTGGGTTGAGATTGTGTTGAGGAAGAGGCAAACCTTTGGAATGTGACATACAATTCAGGTCCAGTTTGTAATTTGATGGAGTCATAAATTCCGAACAACACCTGAACATCATCATCCTCAGTCATCTCAATGGTAGTATAATGACTTACCTCTCCACCAAGTCTAGTGGGGTAACGAAAGTGCATCGTCGCAACCCTTTCTTGTGCTTCTTTATGCAGTTTTCTGAGGATAACTTCTTTCATCCTTTGTAGGGTGATGCCCCTTTTAAGGGCAACTACTTTTGGTGTCCTAGAAGTGAATGTAACTTCTTCAATGGGACATTCGTTCATTGGTCCATCATAGTGAACAATGTCGTATACGAAAACCATTTAAGTGTGTAATACAAGAAGAAAGATGGAGGAATGAAAAGAACAAATTGGGTGTAATTATAGACGAAAGATAGAGATATATAAACCAATATTTATGGTAAAGTTGTTGGTATGTAATAAATCAACACACATGACTTGTATTTATAATTGAAGTTATGGGGGAAGGATCAAAGTTGGCATGTCTACAAAGTAACCCTAAGCAGTAAACTCATGGGTTGGTAACGTCTCATCAGAAGTTGGATGGTGATGTTGACAACTCTTTCACGCATGTTAGTGGGTCAAGGTCAAAGGCTGACATGTTTGTAAAGCAACCTTCATCACTAAATTCGTCACATGGTGTAGTCCCATCGAAGCAATGTTGACAAATTATTTGAATAAAGTAAATAATATATAAATGTATTCATATTAAAAAAAATAAAAAAGTAAGAGCTTAAAAATAGATGAACAATCTATTCCTTTCATTACTTCCACTCGAAATGCAACATTCTATCACTTTCCTTACTTGCACTCCAAATGCAAAATTATATCTCTTTCCTTACTTGCACTTCAAATGCAACATTATATCCCTTTCCTTACTTCCACTCCAGATGCAAAATTATATTCCTTTCCTTACTTGCACTTGAAATGTAACATTGTATCCCTTTCCTTACTTTCACTCTAGATGCAACATTTTATCCCTTTCCTTACTTGCACTCCAAATGCAAAATTATATCTCTTTCCTTACACTTCAAATGCAACATTATATCCCTTTCCTTACTTCTACTCTAGATATAAAATTATATTCCTTTCCTTACTTGCACTTGAAGTAATTAAGGGGTGTTTTAGGGACACAATTCGGACATTTTAAGAGTATAGTTGGATCTCGAAACCAGTTTTGTTTATCATAAATAAAAAAACTATAGAAAAAGGTAGGGAGGCAAGTCATGTCTCCCTACAAATAGGCCTCTTCCTTGCCAAAAGAATAAGTTGTTAAGTATGAGTATATGTCGAATTAAAGTAATTAAGGGGTGTTTTGGAGGCACAATTCAAACATCTTAATAGTATAGTTGGCTCTCGAAACTAGTTTTGTTCACTTCATAAATAAAAAACCTATGGAAAAGGCATCAAGCCAAGTCATGTCCACCTACGAATGGACCTCTTCCAAGCCCAAAAAGTAAGTTATTAAGTATGGGTACACGTCGAATTAAATTAATTCAGGGGCCTTTTGAAGAGATAAGTGGGTCTAGGGAATTGTATGGGTTCATGAATTAATATCATTTGGTACTAAGAAATCCAATGCAAACCTATGCCACCTAGCCATCCCCATCTGTACAATTGCAAAGAATCCTATGTTGAAAAAAGTATATTAAATATGATATAATTTTCTTTCTCTGAAAGGTCAAGTCATTTCTGATCAACTATAAATATAGGTGATCATTACCTACACCTACACAAAACATCCAATCAATTTCACCATCTTTATCATTATCACAAAATGACATCGTCATCTATCGTGGCTTTGGTGCATTGTAACGGTCAAATCATCACTAATGAGCTTCATTCTACCATATTTTTCAGTCAAATAACAACTTCAGTTGAGGTTTATGAATCCATGCCCCTATCAGTTCTTAAACAAGTCATTCTACGTTTGTTTGTCACAGATGATGGCAAGTCATACACTGTTGATTTATGTCATCGATGTCCAGTGTATATAACTGACATTAGGAATTCTTATCAATGTGTTGAGATCGAAGATGACGACGACTTACGCTGTGTCATAAACCACGAGACACTGTTCACCCATATGATTGTCTAAGTATTGCAAGATTCTTTAGCAGGGTGTCAGCCAAAAGCAATGACCCATATTGAATCTATCCAATCAATATTCCAAAATGAACTTTATCAAAGCACGAGGCACTGTTCACTCACATTATTTCCTAAACATGACATAGATTCTTTAACAGAGACCCAACCTTTAAATTGACGTTCTAGATTGAATCTACCCTCATCAACATTGTAAAATTAACCTTCACAAACCACGAGACACTGTTCACCCACATGATTGTCCGAATATTGCAAAAATTCTTTAGCAAAGTATCAGCCAAAAGCAATGACCCATATTGAATCTGCTCCATCAACGCTCCAAAATGAACTTTATCAAAGCATGAGGCACTGTTCACACACATTATTTCCTAAACATGGCGTAGATTCTTTAACAGAGACCCAACCTTTAAATTGACGTTCTAGATTGAATTTACCCTCATCAACGTTGTAAAATTAACCTTCACAAACCACGAGACATTGTTCACCCATATGATTGTCTGAATATTGCAGAAATTCTTTAGTAGAGTGTCAGCCAAAAGCAATGACCCATATTAAATCTACTCCATCAACGCTTCAAAATGAACTTTATCACAACACGAGGCACTATTCACTCACATTATTTCCTGAAAATTCTTTAACAAAGACCCAACCTTTAAATTGACGTTATAGATTGAATTTACCCTCATCAACACGGTAAAATTAACCTTCACAAACCACGAGACACTATTCACCCTGTCGCAACCGTGATCACGACGAGGACGGCGATCTAAAAAAAAGTTAATATATTTTGGAATTTTGAATATCTTAGAACAAAATATTGATTTTTAAGATAAAGGACCCGACAAGGATCGACCTTGCTCCTACTTATTTCTATACGTGACAGAAAATCAGGGCTACATAGTTCTTTGGTAGAAAACTGTTGGTTTGTGTGTTTGATATTTTTTAATCTTTTAAAAGCTTTATATTGTTTATATTTTAGAAAATTTTATATTTTTAGAATTTTATGGTTTTCTAATTTCAAAAGTTTCGAATTAAAACTTGAATGTCTTTATGAGACAAAATAACTTCGAATTAAACAATGTATGATGTGAGTGATCAATTGGATGTTTAATCGAAATAATTATTTATTATATTTTTGAATTTAAAATTTTAGAGATCGAACGATAATTTCAATTTAAACACCGTGTGACGCGCCCAGTCGTTTGGTATTTAATTAAAATTTATTTAACAAATAAAAACAATAAAAATCAAATGTAAAAATCTTTATTATTATTTTTTTATTAAAAAATTGCATAAAAATGATATGACATAAGAGAAAACAAATAAAACAATAAAATAATAAAAAAAACAATCACTCGTTCAATGATAAAGTAAAATGAACTACTTTGTTTGCTTTTTTTTATTATCATCTTTTAATATTTTTTTATTCAAAGCCAATTCAAATTTATTTAAAGAAAAAATTCAGTACCTACACAAACTTAATTCACGTTGACCAATGTCTCACTCAATCACTCTCACCCTTTTTTTATTATTTCTTACATTACCAAGCTTTGAAAATTAGGCCACACACACTATTCTCTCTCTCCAAAGGAAAACCAAATGGCTATTTCATTCAAATACCATATTCACTTTCTTTGCACCTATATTTTATTAATTCTTCTGTATCACCAAACCATAAATGAATTGGGTCAAGCCCAATTAAAAAGAGAACGTTCTAGGTGCCTTTTTTACCCTAAACTACGTTAGGGTTTTGAAAAGGAAAACAACAGGGCAGCGGCACAGGCACAAACATGCTTTAATGAAGGTGGGGATTGGTTAACGGTGAAGATCTCATAGTGGTTGTTTGATGGTAATTTGTGAGATGGGGACTCTTGGCTTGGCGATTAGAGGGGAATGGTACAGCAAGTGAGAGGAGTTTAGGTGGTTGTTGGACGCGTGAGTCTCGCGGCGGTGAAGTGACGTGGTAACTTCATGGTGGTCACTTGATGGAGGGTGGAGGACCGGCGGTTCGGAGGCGACGATGGTGGAGAAAGAGAGTCGCGACAGAGGTGAGTTTGTTGTACAGAGACAAAAAAGTAGTTGTGATTGGGGCTGGTTTCGCGATAGGTTAGTGATCATGGCAACGATGGTCTAATGGTTGTGGGCAAAGGTGGCTTCGACCCTGGCCTTAGGCGGAAGCTCGGAGAGATTGACTGGAAGGGGGAAGGGGGAAGGTGTGGGAGATGGAGTTGGGGAGGAGCGGCAGGAAACAACTTGCAACTTATTGAACTGTTTTGTTGCTCCTAGGCTTCATTTTTTTTTCACTTGTAAGATTATTCATGGGTTCTTTCTCTTTCTCTTTATTAACTATTTGACTTTGGCTTGATTATAAAAAAAAAATTCATGTATGACTTAAAATTTGTTTGAATTTTTTCAGATGTATATGTGCAGCAATGATACATATTAAAGCGACAAGAGAAACAAAGAAGCAACAAATATATTATAAACAGGACAGTAAACGCAAACCTCTTGTGGCCTCCTTCCTCACTTCAAACGTGTTTTTGTTAGCTTTCCTTTCTTCTGATCTAAATAGTTTGTTTTTGAACTGAGAGCAGGTTGTTGTTCTATGAGGTTCGAGTGGGAGGTGAAGAAAAAAATTCTAATGTATGAGAATGGCCCCCTGGTCTTTGTGAATCTTCTTTTAAAAAGAAATTGAGCAACGCATCTGTTGGCTGGTTGACTTGGTTGTAGGGACAGGGCATTTTGATAAGGAAATGCTAGCTACAAAGGGAGATTGCAGAGGAACTGACCAGCTTTTTTTGTTATGAAGAGGTAAATCTCTTGCTACTGAGGAGAGCTTGGCAGGGGGAAGCATTGCAGTAGTGTAGAAGTAGCAGGGGCGTAGGAGCGTAGCAGGGAGCGTACGGAGAATCAGAAAATTTTGAAAAATTTGGAGTTTTCTGGTGGCGTGAGTGCGGTGCAGCTTGTATGAGAAGGGTTGTATGAGAAGGGTGCTTCAATTTCAATTTTATCAAATTTATTATTTGTTATTTTTTAGCTTCTTCTTTTCTTTTTTAAAAGAAATGTAAAAATGAAATTATAAAAGAGATCAATGACTACATATTTCGTTTCTTTTATCTAATTTTAATATAGAAGTTAAAATCCTAATAATAAGATAAAGGTAAAATATTTTTGTATTTTATTATTTCATTTTTCTAAGATGAGAAAGAGATAAAAAGAAAAGAAAAATAAATAATTAAACCATATCATTTCTTACTCTTTTTTTTTTAATGCAAGAAAACAAAGACAAAATTCCAAAATTCTAACTAAAAGAGTTTTTTTATTATTAATATTTTGAGAAAATAAATCCGGACAAAATTAGGTGTTGACACACCTACATGATTGTCCAAACATCACAAAGATTCTTTTGCAGAGTGTCAGCCAAAAGCAATGGCTCATATTGAATATGCTCCATCAACACTCCAAAATGAACTTTATCAAAGTACGAGGCACTATTCACTCACATTATTTCTTGAACATGGGAGAGATTCTTTAATAGAGACCCAACCTTTAAATCGACGTTCTAGATTGAATCTACTGTCAACGCTGTAAAATTAAACTTCACAAACCACGAGACACTTCACTCACATGACTGTCTGAATATTGTAGAGATTCTTTAGCAGAGTGTCAGCCAAAAGCAATGACCCATATTGAATTTGCCCCATCAATGCTCCAAAATGAACTTTATCAAAGCACGAGGCACTGTTCACTCACATTATTTCCTGAACATGGCAGATATTCTTAAGTAAAGTGGTACCCCATAAATTAGTGTCCTGGATTGAATCTACCCCATCAATGCTCCAAAATCAATCTATCCATCTATAAATTTAACTTTACCAAATCTCACCATTCACATTATTCTAGAAAAAAAAAATCCTTCTAACTACATTTTTGAACTCTTTTTCATTACAAACTAACTTTCACTCCAACAATATGTTGTTGTGGAATCAACAAAAGCATAGGTCTGCATACATTGCCAGTATGGTAAGTTTATGACATCATTTTTTTCAAAATCTATTTTTTTGTTACCTTTTCATATTATTTTCTTCAATTTTGCAGGACCCCAAAGATGATGTTGTCGAGTCTTATTGTCATTCAATGGCAGAGCCACACCCTTTAACTATTCTAATCTTAGAACAAGAAAGATTTGGTAAAATTGCAAAACTAAGGCATTTAAAAGTAAATCACGCCTTAATAGCTTCATTGGTTGAAAGATAGAGACCTAAAACTCACACATTCCACTTTCTAACTGGTGAGTGTACCATACATTACAAGACATTTCACTTCAACTGGGTCTCAACATAGATGGTCCACCAATTGTTGGCCCAAGAATGTTTGATTGGGAGGAAATGTGTAACACTTATCTGGGTGTTGCACCAATGAAAGGAGAATCACTCATTGGTTCACAAGTCAAACTAAAATGGCTTAGAGAAAAAATGCTCCCACTGGGTGAAGAGCCAACAGAAGAACAACTACATGCCCATTGTAGGGCGTACATACTAGGTTTGATTGGAGGAGTTTTAATGCCTGATAGAACCGGCAACAAATTTCATCTTAAGTATTTAACATTTTTTACTAACTTACATAGAACAAGGTGATATAGTTGGGGTTCTACTTGTTTAGCTGTGTTGTACAGGGAATTGTGCAAGTAAACAAATGCCAAAGCAAAAACAATGGGTGGGTGTGCATCACTTCTGCAATCATGGCATGGTATCACATGTCATACATTGTACCCCTTTCCAGACAGCAACCTTCGTACCCCCTAGTTTGTAGATGGAGTGGTGGCAGGGTTCTTAACTTCAGAAACGTCCCTCACAATAACCTAGTGGGGGTACAAATCTATGATTGACCACACACAAGTTGATCAAGTAATGGACAAAATGCATTCTCTGGAATTTTATTTCAAAATTTTAAACTTTAACACAAATTTTGTAATAACAATGACTTACTGCAGTTTAAATGGAATCCGTATAAGAACTTTGAGGCATCAATCCCGCTAGAAGTGTACAATGATGCTGAAATTTGGACAACATGCACTCTCATTGTTTTTTTTACAATAGTGGAATGACACCAATCTGATAGAGTTCAATTACAATTTGGTATGTTCCAAGAAGTCCCTGCCCCACCTAACAACTTGGAAAAACTACACAAAATTAACATGCGGGGACGACATGACGAAAACTGGCAGACCAAGCATGCAAGGTGGATAAACATGTAGAAAAATCGTCGCGAACTAACATTAACTGGTCGTCTAATTCATGGACCTTTGTTCCACAGTAGAGAGTACATGGAATGAAACATGGCAAATTTAATATATTTTTTGTCAGTGCCGCATCTACTAAATGATCCACGCATACAACAAAATCCACCACCGGAGCCCCATTTCCAGCTACAAGTAATTATAATCACCCACAAGAGGATCCTTGTCGACATTCATTTGCAGCTGCAACATATTATTATCCGCCACAACAAGAACCTTACCAACATTCATTGGCATCTGAACAATTCAATACACCTTGACGAAACCTATTATGGATGATAGAAGACAATCATTTGCGTACAGTTCAACTGATTTCTTCTTTAACTTGTTTGGAGTATATCTAAATACATCATCTTCTGCTAATGATCACATGCAATATATGCATCCAACACACTTTTACAATGAAGTAGGAAGTTCTTCTGCTACAATGCAAATGAATACAGTATCTCCACAAATCAATCTAATGATGAACCACAACCACAACAACCACAATCACCACTGTGCAACCCATCACGTAACAGACGTCGTCGCCACTGTGGAACCGATCACCATTATGGAGACTAACATATTTTCATGTCATTAAAGATGTTGTTAGCAAAATTTCAAGTTATTAATAAAGAAGTTCACGTACTTTTTCAAACATTATCCATGTGTTCATTACTTATTCAAAACAAAGTTTTAAATTTTAAAAAATCACCTTAATTTTACTAACAACATTAACATAAAATTCTTTTGACTTTTTAGTTTTGAACTTTATTAATTGACTTTTTATTATTTTAAAATAATCTAATGCAATAATAACATTAATATTGTTTATTTTTCGATAATAACATTAATAGTATTTATTTTTATTTTTTTCATTCTCACAAATAAATAAATTTTGAACTAAACATTTTTAATTATTTATTTTATATTTATTTTTTAAATAGTTATTTCTTTCTTCAATATATATATTTCTTATTTTTTTAAACCACGATAAATATTTTATTTCATTTCGTGGTTATTGTAAATCTATTTTTATTAAACTTAAAATACAAAATTTAATTATAATTACAATATTATAATTATTATAATTTTTCTTTCAATTTTAATTTTAATATAAAATACAGTTACAAAATTATTGTAATTTATTATATTTATTTATTATAAAAATACAAAAAAAATTAATTTATTATTTACTTTCTTATTATAATTAATTACTTCAAATATCTATAAATAGTTTTTTTTTTCTCTCCGCATGTTAATTATTACAACTTTTTTTTGGTATAAATTTAATGAAAATAAATTTTTTCCCTCTTTCATATTTTTTTATTTAACTTTCGCTCTCGTATAAATTAAAAATATACTCTTCCAAATTTTAATTGTATTTTTAATAAAAATTTTACAGAACAAAAAAGTTTCTTCTACTTTTATCTATATTTAAATCTATAAATTATACTACCTATATTTTTATTTAACATTTCCAACTTCATTTTTTAAAATCATTTCAAATTTTTAAATTACCATTATTAATAAACATCCACCAAATTTTAATATTTTCTTTTATCTTTAAATAAAACTACATTTAACTTAGATAGTTTAATTTTTTTCTATAACAAATTACATTTAATTAAAATTTTCAAAACATCTATAAATAGTTTTCTTTCATATAAATTTAATAAAAATAAATGATTTTTCACTTACATATTTTATTTATTTATCTCCCTCTCTCATATAAATTAAAAATAAATCCTTCCAAATTCTAATTGTATTTTTAATTAAGTTTTTACTGAAAAAAATACTTTTACCTATTTTTAAATCTATAAATTATAATACTTATATTTTTATTTAACATTTCTAACTTTATTTTTTCAATTTCATTTCAAATTTTTATTTTATCAATAACAATAAGCATTTACAAAATTTTAATATTTTATATTATCTTTAAATCAATTTATATTTAATTTTGGTTAGTTTAATTTTTTTCTCTCACAAATAATTTTAAATTTATTTTCACCATTTTTAATTAAAGTTTTTAAAACATTATTTATATAGTTAAAATTTATTTATTAGAAAATTAATTTCCCATAATCTACGATAAACCACTTACAATATTTTTATTTACTTCTATACCTTTTTATACTAAAATCATAAAAAAATATAAATTTTTCACTTTGTTTTACTTTAAATAATAAAAAATTATAAAACTTGAAAAAAAAAACTGTCAGAATTCGGTTTGTGGATTACCAAATTCTTTTGGTTATTATTTGTTTTACTTTAAAATAATAAAAAAATTATAAAACTTGAAAAAAATAAAAAAAATAAACTGTCAGAATTCGGTTCACGGATTACTGATTTCTTATGGTTATTAAAAGTCAAATTTTGAAATTTAATTGGGAATTTGGACTCTAACAGTCCAATTCCTCACTTACACACTAAAAAATATTAGTTTGAAAAATAATGTTGGAAGGGTGTTATGTGAGAAAATAATATTGAAAAGCATGTGTAAAAAATTCGTTTAAGATAACCTAACTACAAATCTCAAAATTTCAGACAAAAAAAAACTTGTATGCATAGAAGGAAAAAGAAAACACAAACATAAATATTGATAATATATTCATATTTTTGTAATAATTAAAATTAAAAAGGAAAGTAATAATATTCAATGAAGTTACGAAAGTAAATTAGTATAATTATGAAAGAATATAATTGACTATAAAATAAAATCTATTTCATAGTTAGATATAGAAATTTTATATTTAATCTATTAAAATTGCATTTACACCAATTGTCATATTTACTATATAGTGATAAAAATATATCTTAGTATGTTACAAATTTAGTATAATATGATATTAATTTAACTATTGGTGCAAATAGATTTTTCTTAAGCAAATTTATCTTGTTTATAATATTAATAAATTGAAAAAATAAATAATTAATTCATATGAAAAATGAAAAAAAGTTATAATTTAGTTTGAGACTCAAAACATGATTTTTATATATTTTACAAAAGTAAATTTTTAATAAACTTACAAAGCGAGCGAATTTGAAGAAAAAGAGATTCATACTTATTATAAATTGTTTTAGAAACAAAACTTTTAAAAATTGTTGTTGTGATTTACTTCTTTATTTTTGAATTTATTTTTATTAACATATTATTTGTGTTGTAGTTGGCAAAATAAAATAAAAATTATTTAATATTAAAAATTTCAAAATATTAGCATGGACTTAGAACAAAAAAGTTTAGTTCTCAACAAATAAGTTTTTCCAAATAATTATACTTTTCAGTATCAGGCACTCTAGAAACAATAGAAAATTATTTGTTGAGAACCACATTTTGTTTTCAAAACAACTCCTTTCAATAGTAAAATTTATTTAAATGATAATGATAAATATAAAAAGTTAAAATAAAATAAATTTAGTAATAAAAGTGTGAAAGCGTCACTCAAACCATAATAAGCATGTAAAAGAACCACACGACAAGCAATAAGATATGAAACACATATATATAGCAATTACATGTATACAAACAATGTTAAAAATACCAAGACGAGACTTTTTCACAAAACTATTAATTACAACACGTTGAAAGTATTTCTATTTCTAATTTTATTATAAAGTAAACATATATTCTGAAATAGTCGCTTTTGACATCACTCTCTTTTTAAAGATTGTGATATAACAAATGCAGAGATGGTCCAGGAAGCAAAAGATGTGACACTCCGCATCATTCACGTTAACAAAACAAAAGTTATAAAATCGCCAAAATATATAAATTTGAAATATTAGTGAGTAAAAAGTTAATAATTCTTGAAATTTTTACACATATATATATATATATATATATGAAATATATTTTACTTATAATATAATAAAAAGATATAATTTTACTATAAAAACTTTAATTTTATTTACACTTTAAAGTAATCAATTTTTTTAATAAATATGTGATAATTACTAAAAACTCTAATATTGACAAAATTTAATAAAATTAAATTTTTATTAAATCATAATTTTTTCTTTTTAGCTTACGTTTTCTTCCGTTTTTTTGTGTTTTCTAATTTTTTGTCTTAATTTCTCTTTTGTGTAAAAACAATAAAAGAGTGTAATTATACTATTCCATTTTTGTCTAGTGTGGGTCAACGTTACGTGGCGAGATGCAAGAAACCGCAGGCGCAATTGCAGAGGAAAACAGGACACAGAAAGAGCAGGCAAAGCGAGCAAGGCCATTCGATTACGAAGATGGCGCCACTGGAAACAAGGTGCAATACCATGAGCGAGGCGGTTTTCTTTTGTGCCACACTTTTTCACCGCGTTTTCCTTCTTCCCTCTCTCACCATAATAAATACCCTCCCAAACATACATTTTCATCTCAACAAAATCTCTCTCATCTTCCATCTTTCTTCATTTCATTTCGTCCATCTTCGATTCAGCCATGTCTGCAACCGCTGGCCAGACAATCAAGTGCAAAGGTATTACCTTCCTCATTTTCTTTTCCTTCTCTCTATTTTTCCTGTATGTGGTTATGTTGTGTTGTAACTGATTGCATTGTTTGGTGGTTACATTGTCGCAGCTGCCATCGCATGGGAGGCAGGGAAGCCTCTGGTGATTGAAGAAGTAGAGGTGGCGCCGCCCCAAGCCGGGGAAGTCCGTTTGAAGATCCTCTACACCTCTCTTTGCCACACCGATGTTTACTTCTGGGAGGCCAAGGTTTGCATATCTTACAACATTCATAATATATTATCTTATTATTAATATTTAACAAAAGGAAAATTCAGCAATTTTTAGTGGATTTTGGATGGGTGTTTATGTTTTAAAGTGTGTTCATCTTTTTTCTTATCTTTATTAGATGGAACCTTAGAGTGTATTTGGGGAAGTTGTCCTTCTCCATGCTAACCTTAAACCCATGATGCTACATTCTATTATTCCTTCACTGTTTGTTCTCTTGGAAATTGTGAAAGTACATTGTTCTCAACAAATTAGTACTTTGCTCTCTAAAGTGAATTGACTTCATTTCGAGAGTAGTCAAATATATTATTTCATCACCACGACATTGGAGTATTTTTTTATTTTTTTATCAACAAATATCAAATTTGGGATTTTCTTTAAGGAATTGAGTCGAGTACTACTGGGATTTGGTACCGATGACGTGTTGTTGGAGCCAGATCCATCTTTGTAAATATAAATTTGTTTTGAAAGATGAGAAACTTGGATGCTGTTTTCCTTTTACTCTCCTGATTCCATGTTGTATGCATAATCAATGCATTGGTACCTAACTTGATTTTCCTTTTTTCTTTTTCAGGGCCAGACTCCATTGTTTCCTCGTATTTTTGGCCATGAAGCTTCAGGGTACCTTGACCACACTTGCCCATTTAATTTATTTCAAACTTTTCTCTCATATTTTTGTACATCTATTGAAGAGTAAGAAAATTAAGAAGGGAGGGTTATCAGTAATGAGCAATTTCTTATCAGATTTCCGGTTTTTTATTCAGTATTGTGGAGAGCGTTGGGGAGGGTGTTACTCATTTGCAACCAGGAGACCATGCCCTGCCTGTGTTCACAGGAGAGTGTGGGGACTGCGCACATTGTAAGTCAGAAGAGAGCAACATGTGTGAGCTCCTCAGGATCAACACCGATAGAGGTGTCATGATCAATGATGGCAAATCAAGGTTCTCTAAGGATGGAAAACCCATTCACCATTTCTTGGGAACCTCTACATTCAGTGAATACACAGTTGTCCACGCTGGATGTGTAGCAAAGATCAACCCAGCTGCTCCACTTGACAAATCTTGTGTTCTCAGTTGTGGAATTTGCACAGGTTGGAAGAGTTCAGACAGAAATATATAATGTTTTTATGTAGCAAATTAGCCAGGTGATTATATTTTCTGATATAATATATGTCGTTCCATGTCATAGGTCTTGGTGCTACTGTTAATGTTGCAAAACCAAAACCTGGTTCCTCTATTGCCATTTTCGGACTTGGAGCCGTTGGCCTTGCGGTATGTTTTTCCTTTGGCGTTTAATAGTGCTTCTTTCGGCAGTTGATAATGTGATAGAGGAATATTGATTCTCATTCTCGATTTTTCAATCACCATTTTAGGCTGCAGAAGGGGCAAGGATTTCAGGTTGTTCAAGAATCATTGGAATTGATTTAGTTTCATCCAGATTTGAAGAAGGTAATATAAACATCATCGATCAGATGTTTAAAGATTCGGCACAACCTAGTTAGATTCCTTTTGATGGTGGCTTATGATTTTATTTTTGTTGGCAGCTAAGAAGTTTGGGGTTAACGAGTTTGTGAATCCAAAGGATCACGATAAACCTATACAACAGGTTAGTTCTTGAACAATTTTCTGAAGTTCAAAACCCTTTACTTGACTAGTTATACTCTTGTCGTTTCACTATGTTTGTTAATTCTGTTCTTCTAATGCTATCGTTGTTAAACCTTCCAATTCTAACATTATAAATAAATAACCTCATAGTGTATTTGTTTGAACAAGAGAGATTGAGGGGTGAATGTTGGTGAACAGGTAATTGCTGAAATGACCAATGGAGGTGTGGATCGGGCTGTGGAATGTACTGGCAGCATCCAGGCCATGATTTCGGCATTTGAATGTGTCCATGATGTAATTGAATCATAACTCATTATCTCTTGTTGCTAAAACATTGAATTAAGCTATTTGCTAAGGCTGAACCTTGATCTCTTCTTCTCAGGGTTGGGGTCTTGCTGTACTTGTTGGTGTGCCTAGCAAAGATGATGCATTCAAAACTGCTCCTATTAATTTCCTGAATGAGAGGACTCTTAAGGGTACCTTCTATGGTAACTACAAACCCCGCACTGATCTTCCTGCTGTTGTGGAAAAGTACCTGAGCGGGGTAAGCTTACACAGTGACTTCTGTGGTCTTTAGCAGAATCAATATGGGAGAAACCTCATTTATATGTTGCTAACATGATCCTTATGCATATTGCAGGAGCTGGAAGTTGATAAATTCATCACTCACTCGGTTCCCTTCTCAGAGATCAACAAAGCTTTTGAATACATGCTGAAGGGACAGTCCATTAGGTGTATTATTCGCATGCAAGAGTAAAATGGATGAAATAGTGCATCACTTTTAGGACAGAGGTCTCCATCTGAATTGTGTCAAGAGGGAATAAAAATTTTATAGTTAATCCTCTACTAGGATTATGATTGTCATTTTGCAGATTGAGTGTTGAGACTGATAGGGCACTTGATCCTTTGTTACTGTGTTGCGGCTTATGTTTTCTTGTAATTTTGTTGTTTAATGTGAGTGATATTTTACTTCTGCATGAAAAGAATTCTATTGATCACCATGTCGAATTTCGATATATAATACGCAATTAAAAAACACACTAGAATTTGTTTTTATTTAATTGTGAAATTGAGAAGCCTCTAATGAGTATAGGAAAAAATCAAGCCTCTATATTTTAATACGTATCGTTTCAGTTATGCGTGAATGAATTATTGTATTTCTTTAACTGCCTCTAATTTTGATGTTACGACTTTAAGTGTTTCTTTCAACTGACAAACAGACCTAAAGTAGGGAAGCTAAGAAATGCACTTAAAAGTGCGAAAAACGAGATAAAAGGAGTGGAAAAAAAAAAAAAATTTCCTAGCTAAAACCTTCTTCATATGCCAAGAAAGTTACTCCATCCTATATAATAATTTATTTAATATATTATAATTAAATAAAATATAAAAAAATTTATTTTCTTATTTTAACATAATAAATAATTTAAAAATATACATAATAATTAAATTTATAACAAATAATATGAAAATATTAATAAAGTAAAATAAATTTAATATTTTGTTTACATATGTTTTATGTTAAATAATAAATAAATTCAATCAAATTATAAAATAATAATAATTAAAATAAGAATTATAAAAATAATTATTAATAATATTAATATTAAAAATTAATAATAATAATAATAAAATTATTAATAATATTAATATTAAAAATTAAAAATAATAATTGATACTTTTATAATTTTTTCAATTAAAACTAATGATAATAATTTATTAATTACACCTATTAAATTAATTATATTTAATTTTTAATTAATTTTGACTATAATTTCATCTACTAAAAAAATTATTTTATTAATTACATTTATCACATCAATCACAAATTTTTATAAACTTTCTCTTCTTTTCTGACTATCCTTTTCTTAATTAAAACAACTAATTTTTATAAACTTTCTCTTCTTTTCTGACTATCATTTTCTTAATTAAAACAACCAAACTTTTCAGAGACTTTCATCTCCAATCAACTCAAATTCACTTTCTCAAATCTACTCTTCAATCCAAACAAATCCTAATAAACCCTAATGATTCACATTTTATGTTTTTATAAACCCTAATGATTCACATTTTATGTTTTAAAATAAATAGCAGTGTTCTATTTTTTTTTTTTTATTTTTTATGGGAAAATGATCAAAATAACAATTTAATAATATAGCAGTAAGTAGCCGAATAAAATTTAATAAAATTTTCTCAATATGCAAGAATCCATGAGAACCACGGGTAGTTTACATTAAGGAACTAAATCCAGTATAATGGTAGACGTTGTCTAGACCCATAAACGGTACAAGAAAATCTCCAACAAAGTGTATAAACAATGTATATAATATGTCAAAGTAGACCAAATAACAATGTTCACAAATATAAAAGTAACTCCAAAATAGAGTACTAATATAACTTCTCTCTACTTAAATAATTTCTCTCCATTATTTAAATAAGTGAGACAAATACACATTTGGGTTTATTATTCAAAGGAATCCAAAATCCAAAAATTTTCCTTTCACAATTATGTGAAAGTAACTGTCAAACTAATGATTACACGATAAACTTCAAACTTTGTTCTTAATGATGCCTTTATCAATAAACTTCAAACGTTGCTCTTAGTAATGTTTATATTATCATCGGTGTGGATATTTGCTAACATCAACAAATAATAAATATTACAAATAATAACAATCTAACTATTACAAATAATAAATATTTTTCTTGAACAAGATTATGCAAGAATAATTTTTTACTCATACCAACTCATTACATAACAATGAATTATGGACAAAGCTACATACCTTACTAGCTTAGTCTCCCAACTTATAATTCCTCTAAAATAATTAGACAGTAAAAAGTGATTTTCTAGAGTTTGTCTCAATTTATATATAAATGAGTACTAAGTTTATTATTACTAAAATAAAAATTTAATATCAGCAGTACCATGAAAATACTTTTAAATTCATTTCACATCATTTTGGTACTTTTTATTTGTGTTTGACAGAAATCTATTAATTATACAAACAATGTGATATAAATAAAGATTAAAAAACTTGTTAAAGATAGAGAAGAAGAGACAAAAGAAATAAAAACAAAAAGTATAACAAGAAATAATAAATAAGAAGAAATAAAGGGGATATTCCAAGAAAGATTAAAAAGACCAAGACTTCATACTATGAAAGAAAAGATAAGAGAGGACATTACATTTGTAGTTTCTTATTCTTTATATGAATTTAAGAGAGATAAGAATTTGATGGTTTGAACTTGAGAAGGCACTGGACAAAGTCAGAGTTAGAGGTGTCTTTTGGAGAGCTTCTAAATTATCACATATTACTTCCAAGTGCTCATGGATAATTAGACTCTTCCACTTAATTCTTAAAACTTTCAAGAGCCATTTAGTGTCCATTGAGAGCAAAGTAGAGAGGCCCAACATGTGACTCTTAATGATGGATCAACATTAATAGACAAAATCAATATAATCAAATCCACAATAACATTCACATACATATTCCAATGTTAGTGTTTGGAGTACATGGTCAAAAGAGTTGTCTTGAAGTCATAACAATAAAGATGAAGTAATAGGTGTATTTTTTAACCTAACATTGTTACTACTTTTGCTATTAGTCTTTCCCTCATGCTGTTGAGTCTCTCCTATTTGCATTGAGTCTCTACTGCTTCATTTTTTGCTGCTTCGTTCTCATTTTTTTCACTCATATTTGGTTCTTTGGATGGTGGTCTTTGTCCTTTGCTTTGTTTCGCATTTTCGACTTGTGTGATTTCTTTAACTTGTTTTTACGTTGATGTCGTAGGTTATTAAGGGTTCCATAGGAGTGAATTTATTTGACACGTGAGGCTATCTACACTGTGAACGCTGTTTGATTCCGTTTCTATTTCTATCCCATGTCTCGCTTCTTTTTGCAATAAGTTGGTAGTTTTGTAAAATTGATTAAAACTAGTCAGAATTTTTTTTGTCCAAATGTTTTAACAGTAACTTCTTTAGTGTATATTTGATAGTAGAATTCTTAAATTGTATAGATTTATTATAAATTTTGAATTATCAAAATTTAGGACAAAAAAACTTCAAATGATCATAATTTATAAAGTTCGAATTGAGTGTTAAAAATAAAAGTTGGTTGAAATATGGTAACAAATCTCGAAACGAGGTCATGAATAGAATACAATAAGCAACACTCAAAGGGAGTCGGGGTTCTAATTTTCCAAATTTTCACTTTTTACTATTACTTTTTTATTTTTTTAGGATTTTCGAAGTTTTCTTTTAGATATTTGACTCTTACTTTACATAACTATACTTATAAAAAAAATTAATTTTTTATAATGTTTACTTATATTAATTATAGATTTATCAAATCACCTATACTTATAAAAAAAATTTAATTTTTTATAATGTTTACTTATATTAATTATAGATTTATCCAACCATTGCCGAAGGAGGGCAAAATACAAAATACATAAGATCTTTTATGTATCTTTGCTAAAAAAGCATCATGGAGATAAGCCAGTCAGTACATAACATTCTTTATTTGATGACGAGGATAAGTTCATTCCTAAACCATTGACAGTTCTAGAAGAAAAATTGAAACCGGTCGATGATTGAAGTGTTAGTTCGTGACAAGAAACGAATCCAGAAGACATCACATGGCAGGAGTTACAATCAAAGCATCCAAAAACTCGCAGATAGACTCCTTACATCGAAGGCCTTGAGGACAAGTCCTTATTTAATTAGGAAGTTGTAATAACTATGTAAAGAGAGTTCTATTTCAAATCAGAGGTTATAAGAAAATAGTTTTACACGTAAATTCTTGTATATCTACGTAAGAGTTTCCTCGTGGTGAGTGTAAGAGAAGAAGCGGTGGCGAGGGAAGTAGTGTGACGACAAAATGTGACAAAGTTGGAGTGTGTGAGGCAGAGAGTTATGTGGAAGAGATCATGACAGAGTTGGAGAGTACGTGGAATGTTCCTGAGGAAGGTGAGTGTGCGCATTGTAGGGTAGAGAAGTAATGGTAAAGTTGGGAATAAGTAACTTTATTTACTTATTGTAGCACAAGAGGCGATGCTGAGAGAAACATCACACCTGCATCACTAGAAATTCCACAAGATCGAATAGGAAGAAGATGGTAGACACATACGACCATACTCTCTAGAACTTTATTTTATCTACCGTGAATGACATATCATGATGAAACTATAAGAGATCATAATAACCTCCAATAGAGATCTAATGTGATTTAAATAAATCAACTTTAAAAAGAAGAATATTCTCTCAATAAAAAAGATCAGAACTTGCTTAGTGTTAATTACAAAAGAATAATGTTACGTTGACACCGTTGGTGGATTACCCTCACTTGACACCGGGGTAATTGTGTCAAAGTAGCTTACGTGGTAGGGACAATTTTGGAAGTAAAAAATGAATAAAGCCCTAAACCTTTGCACGCTCAAAATTTGAAAAGCCTATCAAACTCCCTCTCTCAGTAAACCTTTGCTCTCTCAAAATCTGAACCCGAAAAGCCTCTCAGTCTTCCATCTCCTATCAATCTCCCGCTCTCTCAGTAAACCTTTGCTCTCTCAGTCTCAGAATCCGAAAAGCCTCTCAATCTTCTGCTCTCTTAGTCTTCCACCTCCTCTCAGAATCCCAAAAGCCTCTCAGCGATTCGCCTCCTCTCAGAAGCCCTAAAGTCTTCCACCTCCTCTGCATTCTCGCTCTGTGCCTGTCGCTCTCGTTCACTCTCGCTTTCGCTAAGGTCGCTTTCTGCAACACATATTTCTTAGCAAAAGGTTCATTTTTTATTTGGTTTTCGTTTGAAAAGCATGTAAAGGTTGCTCTTTTAAGTGATTGCTCATGCAAAATAATGTTTTTTTTCTGTTTGTTGAATGATTTGCGTGTAAAATTTTGGTTTTTATGCGATTTTTGATGAAAAAGGAAGTCTTTTTTGTTGTTTCACTGTTCTGTTCTGGATCTAAAAAGGTTTTTACGTTTAGGGTTTGATTTCTGTTGGTTTTGAAGTAAAGTTTGTTCTTTTATGTCATTTACATGATCGTTCTTGGTTCTTGGTGGAGAAAAGAATGTTTTTTGTAAGTGTTTTAAGTGATTTTTC
>Ga0099824_1002746_pt1 | contig 25787 bp, 12 predicted proteins | sample SiratrowhiteBW_FD_76837 | JGI IMG/M metagenome (GOLD analysis project Ga0099824, IMG submission 76837) | Root nodule microbial communities of legume samples collected from California, USA - Siratro white BW | ecosystem: Host-associated > Plants > Roots > Nodule | place: USA: California...
AAAAAAAAAAAAAAAAAAAAAAAAAAAAAAAAAAAAAAAAAAAAAAAAAAATAAAAAAAATATTTTTATTTTTTTTTTTTTTTTTTTTTTAAGTGACTCCAGATTATCCGTTTTAAAAAATTTCTAGAATATACTTTGTAGAAAATGATTTTCAAAACAAGATTTTCATAATATATATTTTGGAAAAACTTTTTGGAATGTATATAATATATTAAGGAATGAGTGTTTTAGAAATTTTTTCTTTTCCACAATGAGTTCTCTCTCTTCTTCTACAACATTCTCTTTCTTCTTTTTCTTCTACAATGATCATGGCACAACAGCAACGATAGTGATAGTATGGCAACAAGAGAGGTGTGGTACAATGAGATAGGATATTTTAAATTTTTTTTTCTTTAATAGTGGGGTGCAGTTAATAATGGTGCTGTAGGAAGCAAAAGTCTGAATGTGTTTGGGATGATAGATAAAGATGGTTAACAAGTTCTGAACAAAAATTAGTCATAATTAAGATCATTATTAATGAAAATGGTAGATTATATAGTTCTAAAATTCAATTAAAAATATTTTTACTATAATTAATTTGATTAATATTAAATATTAAAATATTTAATTAAATATTAAAAGGTATTTTTAAAATGAAATATCTTCTTTGAAACAATGTTGCATATCTAACCTACATTGTTTTACCTTCATTCTTTTATCATTTATTTGGTTGAAGATAATGAATTTAAAAGAATTTGAATGGATTATATGCAAATAATAAGGTTGTTTGGATTAGTAGATAGATGATAAAATTTGAAATGATTTAAAAGTAATGTTTATGAAAGTTTAAAAATAATTTAATAAATATTATATATATATTTTTTAATTAATATATTTATAAAATTACTAATTGACCTTTGTAGAATAATTGATTCAATTGTATATCATATACATAGAAGAGTATATTACAATGGATGTTTAATAATTTCCAATTACATTTTTATAAATCTTCTCATATAATTGAGTATCTCATCTCCAAATATTAGTAAATCTCCTAAATTAGTTCAAACAAACTCACTTCACGAGTATCCATCTTCATCTAAAATGAGTTTGCAAACTATAATCAATTACAGTAATAGATTAGGTGTAAAATGAAAGATAATCGATTATCTGATAAACCTAATCGATCATGGCTTCCTAACCTGGTTTAGGGTTTTTAGTAAGGTGTCAGTGGTGTCTCAATTCGATTGATTTGGCTATTGTGAAACACACTTACAATGGTTGATTAATTAGCATATCAATAATTAAAAAACAGTGATTAATCAAATACATGATGGGGTCACATTTGAGAATGCTGTTAGAGAATGAGGAGAGATTAGATGTAACTTTCTGTGTAGCTGGAAAAAGGTTTGATGCTCATAAACATGTTTTGGCTGCATTTCAAACTGAATCTTTCAATGGGATGAAGGAGGATGGAGGAGGATTGAACACGATATATTAGTTAAATATTTAAATTCTAGAAGTTAAATTTATTTTTAATGTTATAAAAATTTAGGATTACATATAATTTAGGATTTGAATATTAGTTAAATATTTCTAAGCAGAGAACACAGCAAATTTAATTTTCACAAAGTATATATTTTATAAAAAAGAAGAAGATGAAATGTAAAGTTAATAAAAAGAGTACAGTAACAATAAAAACCAATTGCTAGTCTTACTGTTTTATTGGCAAAACAATGGAAGCATGTTTATGCTTTTACTCAAAATGAAACGTTTTCTTTTTTTCTATTTTATGTTGGCTATCAATCAGAAAGGGAACACTTATATTATTTTTGCAAAACTAATACTATTTTTTCAAAAAATGAACACAATAAAAGAAATTATAAAAAAAAAACTTTTGCATATTTTAATAAAAATACACGACAAAAGTTTATTTTCATTGTAAAATTAATTTTTAGATATAAGTTATATTTATAAAGTAATCAAATTATTTTTGTAAATATTAAAGGAAAAAGTTTCAAGCTGAGGAACAATAAATAATTATGTTTTAAGATATGTTATAAAAGTTATAAAATAGAAAACTAAACACTTTTATACTTTTATTCTCAACTTATGTAAAATCATCACTTCTTTAAATTCATAACTTTTTTCAAATAATCACTTCTTTCGATTCATAAATTTTCTATTCTTTTTTATTGAAATCTCAAATGTTTCTTTTCTCCTTTCTTTTTCTATAACCATGAACTCAGATATAATTAAAAGAGTACACTTAAGTTAAAGAGAATTATCATAAGAGTATATTTTTTTTTCAATTCTCTATTCTTTTTATTTTTATGTATGTATCTTTAGAGTTAATATAATTATGAAAAAAAAATGAATACCTGTTAACATAAGTTTGTACTAACATGTCTATTAGATTGGACATTTCAAGATGAAATCATCTCATTTATTTTTCTAATAAAAGATAAAAATAATATATTAGTTATATAACATGTCTATTAGATTGGACATTTCAAGATGAAATCATCTCATTTATTTTTCTAATAAAAGATAAAAATAATATATTAGTTATAGAAAGAGAATTGAATAGAGCTTAAAAATGTTTTTAACAATATTTGTAAAACAATGAAAGGAAAAATGGTCTAGGATGGATCGTTTCCTACAATTAGTAAAAAATAGCAAAAGTTTGTAGAAGTGTAATAATAAAAGAAAAGAGCAAGATGAATGATTTAATTTATTTGAGTCTATAAGAACAAGATGAATGTTCTCCAAAGTATCACTATGTTCTTCATTTTTTCTCAGTTGATAATTATCAACCTTATCTAATTTCATAAGAAGAGCTTCTTCAAAAGAAATAGGGGTTTTTCTTCACTTTTATTTGGGTCGTCCTTCCTCTGTGTAGGTTCATTTTGTTCTTCTAGTGCAGACATTTGTTCTTCATGTTTGTAAACACATTAGTCACCTTTCTTGACTAACCCCATCTTATGAAGAGAAGTCTTTTCAAATCACCTTCCAATTTAAATTCAACAATATTTATTTAAATATATTCATCAATAATAATTTTTGTTCCCTTCACCTTTAAAATTAAAACCTCTTTAAAAAAACAAGACCAATGAACTTTTGAGTTATCTTACTATCACTCAAAAACCTTGGGAACTCTTTTCTAGCTTCATCCTCACTCATTAATCCTCAATTGCAAGGATCCTAGAAGAAGTAGGGCCTAAAAATTTGAATGCAATTACAGTCAAAGCAAAATTGATACAAGAATGGATTCTAATGTAATTAAAAGAAGATAAACAAGAAAAGATTAAGAATGGATTGTAATGTAATTAAAAGAAGATAAACAAGAAAAGATTACACAAAAGATTTTATACTAGTTCAGATCAACAAGATTCTACATCTAGTCTTAATAATTCAACCTTAGAATTATTGGTTCAACTAACTTTACAAAATTATTACAAAACAATAAACTCTTGAACAATTTTAAAATGGTATCAAACAATAAACCTTGAGACAAAGAGGATATCAATCCTATCAACTCTTATAATACAAGATCATGTAGGACTTATCAATTCTTGATCACCAAGAACAAAATACTGGAACAATTCAATTACAACAACAATAAAATACAAAAAAAAATTCACATCAAAAGTACAGGAGATTTAACAATTACACAACCTTGATTTGAAAATCTTGAGAACACAAATCAGTGTGAGAAAATGCTTAAAACACTCATGTTATAATGTTTTTATATTTTAAAGTATATTAAAAACAATAAACCAACTACTCTATTTATAGACTTTTGAAAACACTGATTAAAAACTAAAAAAATTATGTTTTTCATTATATATGTTGTTAATCTTATTATTCTTTTGAAACATAGTTACAATATTTCTTGATTTAATCCATTAAGACACATTTTAATGGATTAAATTATTCAAATTAGATGTCCCAACTTTCTGCTTTGATCAATTAAACAATAGATAATCAATAGATAATCAATTATCCTGTTTTGAAACTCATTAGGAACAATTTAATTCATTAATAAAAATGTAATTAATTATTCTATTCTTAAAACCTTTCAAATCAAATTTTTCTTTTTTCAAAATTTATTTTAACTCATTTTAGAATGATTGTGTTGACCTTGTGAATATCTTTGTGTAAAAGACTCAAACAATAATTACAATGAAAATAAAAATACTTTAAACATCTACAACATCTTCACTTAAGGCTTGAGGCCTTTTTCAAGACCACAAATCCTTCATTATTGTGACATTATCTCTAGAAGCAAGAAGTGAATAATTTATTGTTTGAGTGTGAACCTTGTAAATAAACAACTTTATGGTTGTGTAACATGGAGAGGTATTGTGTGTTTTTCCTAAAAAGACTTTATGTGCTTTTGCTTAAACTCAAAGTAAAGTTTTTGCAGATAAATTAGAGGAGACATTATGTATTTAGCATGTGTACTTCAATAGTTAGAAGTGACTTTATGTACTTCTAAGTCTAAAGTGATAATAATACTTATAATATCATTTAATTAATGGAATCCTTTGTCTTGGTTTTAGAAAATTGAATATAATCTAAGTTGGTGTGAACCAATATAAAATTATGTTACGATTATTTTAGTATAAGTTACATTATTATTAGTTGATTATCTCTTTTAAAAGTATTTTGTTTATTTTCTAAAACCACCTAATAACACAATCCCATCTACCAAAAGTTTTTTAAAAGTTTCAAAATAATTCTATTAAATTCCTTTTTTTCTTATAATTAATCTATTTTTTGACATGAAATTATGTGTCACCATTTTCATTATAGATTATGTATGATAAAGAAACCTTCATAATCTTAATCTTAAACTGAACCTTAATAAAAAAATCTGTTTAAAATATAAAATAAAGTACAGAAATTAAAACATGTATATGATTTTAAAGATTATGTAGGCTTGTTTGAAAATGCATATTTACTTTTGGAAAAGAAATTCAAACCCACTAATATAAAAAAATTCAAAGAATCTAAATCACTTTGTCCAAACTTTTCAAAACAAAAGCACCAATTTGAAAGGATAATAGCTTCTTCGTTTCAAAAGCATTCTTAGTGATTCAAAAGTCTAAATTGAAGAATTTTAAATCTTCTTTCCAACGAAGTAGGTCTCTTATAATTTGAATCAGAAAATACACATACAAAGCAAATGCCAACTTCCTCTCTACTTTCTTATGTTACACAAAAAATTTATTTAAAGTATTAAATAAAATCCAAAAATTATAAACTATATATGGTTGGAAATATTGTTGAATATAATTTTACAACGTGTAATTATTTTTTGAAACAAATTTTACCAATTGATAAAAAAAATTCAATAAAATCAGGTGACTCGATATGAAGTTTTTTTTTTTTTTTTAATAATAGAAGTTTCAACTAGAAAAACTTAACTTCTTTTGACACGTTTCAATTGGGGAATTATTCATTATGATGCTTCTATTGCAAAAAGATGTTATATTTTAGTAGTTGACTTTTTAAATCTTTAGACTTCTTCAATAACGTATTAGAAAATTAATTATTCTTTATGAATTTGTAATTGTAATAATATAATATTGGGTAATAATTATAATTGTTCATTGTTAACGCATTTTCAAGTTAAATGATTGTTCAACAAATAATATATGATAAAATCGTTTCAAAATTACAAAATCTAAAGTAATTCTAACTCCAAAAGTTTGATTTAGTTTGAATTGCATAATTAATTTTAACCAAAAGTGTTTTTTTCTCTTTATCATATTTCCTTTATAAAAGCCACACAGACGACGTGCTTAGACTTTTGAAAAAATTTAAAAAAATAATAAGTTATTATTAAATATTAGAATTAAAAAGTCCTAAAAAGAAAATGAAATTTTTAAAATGTGTTTATATTTGTTCGGTGTATGAGATATAGAAAATCAAAATTGAGTGTGGGAAAAAAAAGTTATGATAGATGAAACGTTGAAATTAAAAGTTAAATACAGTAATTATGAAAAGATAACAATTATATATAGAGGTAATTTAAAAATAAAATATGTAAAGAAAATGAATATCTGATAATATATTATTATAAATTAAAAAAATAAAGAAGTAGATATTTGAATATGTTAAAAAAGTAGTTAGTAGTAGGAAGATGAAATGTAGGGTTTTGTTTTTGAAATAAATAATGGAGATTAAAGATTGTGTCGTTGTGGTGATGAAGAAGAGTGTTGTAGTGTGCGCTGCACGTCGAATTAAATACACAAAAACTTGATTCACCCGAAAAAACAGAAACTAATCGCAGGGTCATAATTTCTTTATTTATTTATTTATACATTTTAATTTTCTCCTCCTCCTCCAAATCCTAACGGAATCCCAACGGTCCTCTCCGCCGCCGCTTCCGCCGCCGAACCGGACCACTGAAACGACACCGTTATGGGCATGGACTACTACAACATACTGAAAGTGAATCGCAACGCCAGCGACGACGATTTGAAGAAAGCGTACAAGCGGCTCGCCCGCATATGGCACCCCGACAAGAACCCCGACAACAAGAGCGAGGCGGAGGCCAAATTCAAACGAATCTCCGAAGCCTATGATGTCCTCAGCGACCCTCAGAAGCGCCAGATCTACGATCTTTACGGGGAGGAGGCTCTCAAATCCGGCCAGTTTCCGCCGCCGCCGCACTCCTCCTCCTCCTCCTCTCGCGCCTATCACCACCGCCAAAACCCCCCCGCCTCCTCCTTCCGCTTCAACCCCCGCGACGCCGACGACATCTACGCCGAGTTCTTCGGCGCGGACGACGTCGGCTCCTCGCGCCGCGACGCCTTCTTCCGAACCTCCAACGGCGGCCCCGCGTTCAGCGGCGCCGCCCCGAGGAAGGCTGCCCCGGTCGAGAACGCGCTCCCCTGCAGCTTGGAGGACCTCTACAAGGGCGTCAAAAAGAAGATGAAGATCTCCAGGAACGTCTACGACGCTTTTGGGTAAAACAGTCTTATCTTTAACCTAATTTCACGCAATGTGCTTGTATCGGATTGTTGCTTGGGTTTTATTTTTTCTTCGGTTGATGAGCTTTTGGGTGTGTGTGTGTGTGGGGCAAATGGTTGATTATAGATTAATTAGTGTAATTTCCAACAGAGGTTGAAATTGAAAGGGTGTTTGGTTCGGGTTACTTTTTTTAATTTCAATTTCTATACCTATACTAGACCAGTTGTGTGTACACATGAAGGATTTTTGTAGCTGTAAGTTCCAGAGTTGTAGTGAAAATTTCAAATTCTCTTTCACAAGCCTCTAGGTTAGCATTTGCCTACTACGCTTCGCTTCCCTTACCCTTTGACTGAATAGAACTATGTAGTGGTTGCTGAACACCTTTATGCTTGATTGTTCTTGAAGTCCAAATCTTTGACTAACTAGGTAAGGACTTTTTTCTTTTGGTCCTCTTTTGCTTTTGACATTATTCACTTTTCCCACGTATGTATGTATGTGGCTTGTCTATGCGTGGGTCATTTTTCATTCTATATTTGAAACTAAGGACCGAAGAGTAGACTTTGTGGAATTGGCGATGATGTCAGGTTTGACATGGGGTGTCATGTATAACGTAAATATGAATCCCATGATGACTATATGTACTGTCAATTTTGGAAGAGCAAATTTTCCTACCAAATAGAAATTTTTCATGGACTGTTTTCTAAACAACAGAAAATAATTTCATGACTGATTCTAGTCTGCGGATAAAATTATGTTCATAAGTGTTGGTATAACATATCCCAGAAAGTTGTTTTCGCTCACATCTTGGAATCCTTAGTGTTCATTTGTTATGCTTTTGACCTTTTGGACACGATAAATTATTTTGAAAAGGAATTCAATAAGGTATGCATTTTATGTTTGCCAGTAAGAGGCACGTAATGAATGTAATGCGCACTTTGCACCTGCTTCAGCTGGACATAGTCAGGATAGTGCTTACTTTTGTTAAGACAATGGCTATCCAGACCATTGGCTAATGTGTTGATTGAGACGAATACATATTATTTCTTTGCAGTTGCCTTGATTATAACCTGTTGCTTTAGTGATCATCACGTGTATGATGAACTTTAGGCTTCCACGCTAAGGTTTCAAAAATAATTTTGTCACCTACCATTTTCAGCACCCTGGCTTTTGCCTATCCTAGTGAAAGATAATTCATAATGGGCACATCTGTCAGTGTATGGAATCTAGTAGTTTATATACATAGTTCATATAATTTGAAGGTTAGCTCTAAATATAATTTAATGTGACTAATTTGGAAAAGGTTGCTTGGCTTGATTAATGTTAACATGAAGGTAAGACGAATAAGAAGGCTGTTTGGCTTGTCCTTTATTTTTGTTAGTAATTACAATGTACAATTTACAAAAATCTTATCATGTATTTATTGTGCTTTATGTTTTCAAAATTTTGTGATGGAAATGGAGAAAAAAAAATGTTTACTGTTACCAACCACTTCATTCCCAAAAATTTTGAAAACAAGATGCAAAATGAATACAATGTTAGATTTTTGTAATTATTTACGAAAACGTGTGAATTGACAATTATAACTGGAATCAAATCAAACACACCAGTAAGTTTGTATTTAGTTCATTAATTTTTCCTATATCCATATATTGGTTATAGTTCATTAGTGAGCCTCTGGTCTCGTGAACTGGAGGAAGCCCTAGGACAAAAAAGCTCATTAGTGAATATATGTAAACTTGAAGGTTTCTAACCATTAAAATATGGGAGGAAGAATATAAAATTGAAGTTTAATTAAAGCCTATTTCATAAACATGAAGTGATTAAATTGAAGCCTGTTGATACATGTGTTTTTTGAATCTATTTGGAATGGCTCAAATCAATGTTGTGTTCGTTAGTCATTCTGAAATTTAAATTGGTTTGCTCGTCAAGGAAGGAAGCCTTTTTCATAATAAGCCAGCTTAATAAATATCTGTTATAGTGTATTTACATTGGGTGTAATCCCAAAGATATAGATGCAATGTGAGGCTTACTTTGCACGGACTAAAAATAAGATATCCATATTAGTTTCAAATAAGGGTTTAGATTAAAAATGTGTCCACTGAGTCATGGTAGATTGTGTGCCTTGACTCAATAAGTTTTAGTAGCACGAACAGCCTATCTATTTGCTCTGTACTGTAAGGTTGCATCCATGACCCTCGATTTCACATTTGTGTATCATGTCCAATACTGCCTGAATCTTGGGAAATTTTGAAAACTATAGGATTATATGGGACTATGGGTCAAGATACTTCAAGTTAAATAAAAAATAAATATTTATGGGCATATATTTTTTCGAGTTGGAGATGCTATTGATTATAAAACACAGATCAACTATTTCTTTTCCAACACATGGCAAATCAAGTATTACATATTATTGAAACTGACTACTACAAATGCTAATTTTATCTGGCATCTTTTGGGCAATACTTATATATTTAAATTAAGATTATTTCCTTACCGTGAATAAAAGGAGTCAATTTATGTGATATCAAACTTTAGCATCAACATGAAACTATGGGATGCGTTGTTACAAAATGAGGGACCAGAGTCCAACTTTATGGAACTGCAGGGACCAAATTAAGCCTTTTTTTCTTTATATGGTTGATTGTAGTGATTTGATTAATCTAGTATTGTTTTTCTGCAGTAGGAGCTTCTGTTATTATCAGTTTAGACCAGCATTACAGATCGATATTTAACTGTGAATCACCAAACTAATTTTTGAATTGTGAATTATAGTTTGTATCAAATTGTAGGAATCCTAGACGATGCAAAGTGACTTCGAATATATCACACAGGTGATATTTAGTGTTCAATATTATAATTTGAAACCAAAAATAGATAGAAACAACTTACCCACAAAACGGAATTGTTTGTTATATTCGAGTTCATGAAGTCACTATTTTGAAAGAAGGGAATGATGATATGAAACAGCCAAATAGAGTGGATGTATGGAGTGAGTAGTAGTGGAATAATCAAATAAGATAGGTTCGAAAGTGCTCCGTCGATTCCTTTTTATTTAACAATTTGAGCTTATTATATGATTTTTCAATTTCTTTCATGAGAATTAGTGAGAAAAAGGTGAAAAAAGATAAAATAACGAATTATTAGAATGTGTGATTCATGAAATCACTCTGATTCCTTCATGTTTAGTAAGATTCAAAGTTATTTGAGAGTCGTATGATACAAATCGATTGCTAGCTGAATCCTTAGGTTCTAATAACTAGGTTTAGACAGAGGTCTTCTAAAATCCAAATATGGAAGTTGCAGAGTATTTTGAATAATGTAATCAGACTGTTAATCTAATTACCGGATTATCCCAGAGAATAGGAAAGATTTGCCTTGTATGTACCGACACTATAAATGTTTCTTTAAGGAAAATTTTTGCTCTTGTTCTTTTACATCTGAGAAGTGGATATTTGTGTTTGTTGACAATATTTGAAACGTACGATGAAATTTCAGCAAACCTCGAAATGTGGAAGAGATTTTGACCATTGAGATAAAGCCTGGCTGGAAAAAAGGAACAAAGATTACCTTCCCAGAGAAGGGTAACCAGGAGCCTGGTGTCGTCCCAGCAGATCTAATTTTTGTGATTGATGAGAAACCACATGCTCTTTATAGAAGGGATGGCAATGATTTGGTGATCAACCAGGAGATAACCCTTCTTGAGGCCCTTACAGGTAAAACGTTGGACCTCACCACCTTGGATGGAAGGAGTCTCGTCTTACCATTAACCGATATTGTGAAACCTGGTGCCGAGATTGTTGTCCCTGATGAAGGAATGCCTATATCAAAAGAGCCTGGGAAGAAGGGGAATTTGAGAGTTAAGCTTGACGTCAAGTATCCTTCAAGGCTAACAGCAGAGCAGAAGTCTGATCTGAGGAGAGTGTTAGGTGGAATCTCATGAGTACGAGTATGGTTTTTGGTGTCACTGGTGAATGCACATTGTAAATATGTCATGTGCATACTATTGATGCATGTGAATAACAGGAATACCTCTCGCGTGAAACTGAGTATAAAGGGCCAATATACGATGAACCCATATCTTGACATCTAGACTTTTTTGCAGGCTAGGAACATAAACGAGTGTTTGGAAACCATTGGAAGTGTCAATCTTAGTGAAACAGTTAGATTTAACTGATTTTCAATCCTTTTCATAAACTATTTTTGCCTTTTGGTTGAACTCGTGAAGAGTACTGGTCTTGATAGGATCACAATGAGTCATGCTCATACCATGAAAATTGTATATATTGATTTTTTTATTTGAGGTTCCTTTATTGATATGCTGTTCTTTAAGACTTGGAAGTACAACGTGGAATCTTGGTCTATGATTTTATTGCAGGCTCGTTTGTTCTGCCATAGAAACTTGATGTATGGCAAAGTGTTCTTTTAAGTTTTCTACATTGATAAACTGTTATGCATGTATTACAGCCTCTCGTATATTTGGTACCTTACATCTCTTGAATATGTAGGAACACTATATGATTTTTTCTTCAACTGAATGATACAAAGTTTATATTACTTTCTCTCTATCATGATTATTTTGGGGTAGAGGAAAGGGTATCGAAGGACTTGATTATAGCATTGAGGGAATGCGAGTAAAATGTTATTATACAATCACGATCATACATTATTGAATGCAGTGTGCAAAAAGTTAGAGTTTTACATGAACAAAAAAACATGATATTGAAAAAGAGGTGTTTATTTTTCATTTTATACGGAGAAAACGTTCACAGGCATGGTCTTTGACCGACCCTGTGAATTAGAATTTATTAAATGTTATACTATGTGTTTTTCTTTTCCACAACTCACTATTGAAAGTTTTGATTTAGTATAAATTATGTATAAAAAGTTTATATTCATTTAAAATTATTTAAGATCACATTTACATAAATTGAAATCGACAAAAATATAATTTTCTAAATATACTAAAATATAAGTTATTTGATATTTTATTATTATCATTCCATTCTAATAAAATTTAACATCAACAATTATGATAATATAAAATTATAATTTGATGATTGAATTGACAATTTATATAGTTTTATATAAAGTTATTGATAATATAATAATTAATAAAACTTACACTAGTATAATTTTAAAAAATACTTAAAAAAAAAGATATTTTGGTAAAAAAAAAAACAGATAAAATAAAAGTATAAGTGATTCTCACATATGTAAATAACAATTTTCTTTATGTTTGGTTCTGCTACTTTATTTTGGGACGAATGATGGGCTTTGTGATGTAGCTGAAGGTTGATGGATTTTGGCCCTTTGCTTTAAGTCTCTTCCAAATAAATACTAAAAAACAATTTTCACGAAAATAAATAAATAAAAAGAATAAAAAAGAATAGGAAGTTCTTTTTTTTTTTAATTTTAGCCCAATTAAACTGAAACAATCAACTCGTAAAGTAAAAGGTGTTTTCTATTTGTATACTTATTTAAAACAAGTTAAACGGGTTACAATGTTTAAAGTTGCTCCCAAAGTTATTTAGGGTGTGTTTTTGAGAAAAAATAAAACAAAATAAAATAATTTTCTTCATAAATTATAATTATTTTATTCATAAACTAGTTTGTAAAACTTATTTCATCTTTTCCCTCTAAAATTTTATAGAGAAGTTTGTCTAAACGTACCTATTTTCAATAGAAGTAAAAGAATAAGGAAGTTGGAGATAAATCGAGTTACTTCAAATATTTTAAAGTAAAATGTTGATGGAAGAGTGTATTGGCATAAAGATCAATATATCTAAATAGGGTCTCATAGTTGGCAATTAAAAAAGGAAGTTAAAAAATATCATAATCCAGCAAAAGATGGATAGAACTTTGAACTCCATAAAATTATAAATAATCGAATAAAGAGTTATTGCTTGAAAGAATTGAAAAAGGAATTATTATTTTTAGAGAATTGAGAAAAAAGTGATTAGTCAAGCGATTGCATATATTGAGGTGCAATTTATATAGGATATAGAAGTTATAGAGAAAAAACTATCTCATTTATAAATAGGAGTATGATATAATATTTTTGGATGAAAAAATAGACATAAAATACTCATAATTCTATAACATCAAAATGGAAAAGGCTAACGAAAAAACGCATGTTCATATCCATATTCACCTACTATTTAAGCTCTTTAAGTCTATTATATATCTTTTCCAGTGGTTTATTTAATTATTTGTATTCTTAGCTCTTCATATTATCTCTTTCAAGTTCATATTTATGTCACTGTGCTGCTCAGTTCAAATTCAATTGTAAAATTTTAAACTTTTATGCATAAACTTTCTCTTTTAATTCAACATTGCATCTTCAAATTATATATTACACCACTCAATTTATGTAACTAAAATTACTTCAATCAAAATTTAAATTCAGTAAAAATTACCAAATATGTTTACTAGTATACTTCAACTCTCTCTTTTTTTGTACAAGTGGGAAAAGCTCATTTTGGTGGAATATTCTTGATGTGGTTCTTTTGTTTTGTGCTATCCTTGGCAATATCTCAAGAAATTTAACCATATTTGGTTGATTCTCTGTATGGACCACACCAGAATCATAAACCACTTCTCTTATTTTTTTTATGAATAGTTTTTTTTTCTATATTTTGTCTTCTCCTTTGAGTCCTCATACTTGCTTTCTAATATTCTTCTGTCACATGCATATCATATCTATGTGTGGATTTAATATTTGTAATTTGTAGCAGAAAACAGTACCACACAGCCACAACAAAGATCAGATATGCATGTCAGCCACAAGAACCATGAATCCCTCAAATGTCTATTCAACGACAGCAATCAAAATTAAAAATAAAACAACTAAAATATCTCACAGTTTATCATTGCTTCTCTTACATTCATTGCACATTTTGTTAAACTATTATTAGCTTAAAGTGCTTTCTGAAAGCCGATTCTCTGTCCCTCGCTGGCAGAATATTCTGTGCTAATTAACAAAATCTAAAACATACTAAGACAGACCACGTGGTCAACAAGTATCATTGTCTTTTTTTCCAAAGGAATCGCCTCTCTTTCTTCTTTTCTATAACTAGGAATCATATTTTCTTTCCCATAATATCAAGAGATAAAATAAATTTATTATATATAAATTAGATCATTCCTATTTTATAAATAAATTTTGTAAAATTAAATTAGATTTAAAATTTATCTTTTAAGATAGAATTAGAACTTATTTTAATAAGATTTTATAAAAAATATCATATTAATATTCATAAATATTTAGTTTTACATTCAATATATATATACACGTTGTAATGTAAGAAAGATGTATTAAAAATATTTATTTTACAATAAGCTTGTAAGTTAGGTTTAAAATTAATTACTTAATAACCCTCTCATTTAAATGTATGTTTATGTATTTATCAAATAGATATGTTACCATGAAAGTTATTTTTAGTTTCAACTGAAGATTGTGCTGTGGCTTTATGTAAGCAATCAATGAGGAAACCCTTTTGTCTTTTTTACCTCTTTTTGGATGCCCAAACATTTTTTAACTTTTGTGATTGTTTTGTAGGTGGAATAAAGATTATACGACAAATCATACCATATTATAAAGTTTAGTACATGATATTTGGTAAAGGTAAACTGAATTGTGAAAGTTGAGAAACATTCACTCCCTCACGATTCCACTTGCAACAACAAATCTTTTTCTCCTTTTGTGGAGATTTTCTTACACAAAAATCATTTTTGCTGTGTAATGATTCCTTTGTGCATGGAAATTATGTTATACGAGAAAGTTCACACCACGTTTCTCCTGCAAACGTCCAAATTTCCCCCTCTTTTTTGCTTTCAGGGCTGCCAAATTTCCTTTTCTTTACCAATGAAGAAGAGAAAAAATGTAGTTTTAGAAAATATTTCCATAAGGGAATGACTTTTGTACACTCTCTCAGTCTGTATTAGATTTTGAAAATAATTGATGAAATTAGGTTAATGTCATAGCTGGCCATCAACCAATGATTAATTTCAATTGGAGGAACACCAGAACCTCAATTTTTTCTAAATTAGGAACCAAGTTTAACCAAAATGTTTAAATGTATGCAGGGAAATTTGTTTATCTACAAGTCCTACCAATTGTAATGAAATTCCTATCAATGGAATTTCGAAACATTTATTTACTAAAACATGATTTTTTTTCCTAATTTACCTTTATTACATTTTTTACAATATTTTTATAATAAATGTTACTGATTTATGCAAGTTAACTGTATATAATTACATTTATTTTTTACTGGGTTTTTTATATTTAATTAATTTTACATGTTACCTATTTTGACATGTTTCAATACTAAACCAAAAACCTCTCATTCTCTAGAATTTGGAAGCAAAAAAAGTTTTGATTATAGTAACTAGGGTTTTGAGTGTGAATGGCGTATAAATGTTATCTCTTTGTTCAAATAAATGTAATCAAAGTGTTGCCCTAGAATCTATCTTTGTTCAAATAATATGAAAAGTGACTTTCTATATAGTTTACAACATAACCAAATCTAGAAGTATCTTTTTAAGAAAAAAAAAATGCACAAGAGAGATAACTAGATTAGGGTTTTATAAAACAATACAAGATTGAGATAGACCACGAGATAAAAAATATCTCATAATAAAGATAGACATTTTTAAAGAAAAAAAAAACTATAATAAGACTTAAACCAAAGTCATACTTTCATTTGGAAAGATTCCTGTTTCATCCATCTCATTGTTCTTCAAAACATTCTACACAAGTTCAGAGACCAATTCTTTGTACAAATGATCCAAAAAGTATTACCAAAATTTACAATAAAATCCATATTCTACAAGGGTTACTTAAAATTATCCATTTTTTTTTACATTAATACAACCAATATAAAAAAAGTATTTTCTAAGCCAATTTTTAACTGATGTAGAATATATACTTGTTCAGGTATCATGGTATACTAAATTATCTTTGTAAAACATCCATATCAAAAGGCTTTTTGGTAGTAAAAGTAGAATTCGAAAATTATATAACCAAACTTTTGACTGAAGCTTGATGTTTTTCAAACTTTATACTCCTTTTTTTTCAATGATTTTCTTTTTCAAATAGTTTCTTTTGTGACCTAATGACACAACAACTTAAAACAACCCTACCAAAAATTGATGTGGCTTGTCTTCATTTCTTCACAAATTTTCTCCAACCCACACACAAGACCACTTCTACAATAGGGATTTGTGAATACACACAACTTTAGGGGTTAGAGTTGTGTCCTTGGTTAAATGATAATAATGCCCATCACATGGTCAATCTAAAATCTTGCTTGTGAAAGACCTATTAAAATTGCACCGTTTGATATTATAATATAAAAATGATTTGGATAAGATGGATCACATAGAAGTTAGAACCTCGATAAATGGATGCATACAATTATAGCTATATTTATATTTAAATTAATCTCCTCGTTGAAAGAACAATTTGTTGAAACTTTTGATAACAAATCCATGAGGTGAGAGAGAAAGAGATGTTTATATAGGTAGTATGCAACATGTCTACTTCCATAGGTATATTTCTCATTTATAGCTTTTACGAAACCTCATCAACAATTAGTGTAATTCACTATATTATTGCTTTCGGAGAAAATTGATTTTAGAGTTTAAATTTAATAAAAATAAATATAATATTTTTAGTTAGACTAATCACCTTAAAAGTTTTCACCTTGTGTATAATGAAAATGTAAAATAATTACATAACATAAGATTTTTCAATGCAGAAAATTAATTGTAAGTAAAATATTTTAATGCTTACTTGTAGACTTACTTAGTCTTCTGGATTAAAACATAATTTATACATATTTTTGGTTTCTGGTTTTACAAGTTTTCACAAATTAAAAACAATGCCACCAACGTTTTATAATGCATATTTGTTATATGTATAAATAAAATAATTGATATATGTTTTAGAACGCATGTCATTAATTTTATTAAAAAGATTTTTAAAACATTTTTGAGACTTCTAAAGTATTTCACTTTAACTGTATATAAACATCAATTGGTATTTGAGATTTTTCGAAATTAATATTTATTTAAATTAATTTTTCTCTAACATGAGTCACTTTTCATGTTGTATTTTTCTTAAAACGAGTTTTGATGGTGGTAAAACGCAACATTTTTGTGATTTTAATTATTCTAATGTGATAGGGTTATTAACTCGTAGGTCTGTAGACTTATAATAATATATAAAACTTAGACAATATCAAACAAAGTTGATTTACTTTTCTCAGTGTGGTAATTGAAAAAATGCGATTTTGTATTATTACGATGTAAAATTATTACGAATAATGTGACCTAACACATGACTATGGGAAGTGCAAGGCAATTACGTCAGATTTCTTGAAGGATCGACTAAATCTAGCTGAAGAATAAGACTGAATTCATCTGAAGTGTTTTAAATAAAATGAAATGTGATATATTTTATTAATTAAAAATATTATAAATAACTATTTAAATTTTATTTTATAAAAAATATTATTTTATAAAATTTAACTTTTTAAATTTTTTTAAAATTGAGTTGATAATTTTTTTCTAGGTTCAAGTTTATTTTAGTATTTTGTAGGTAAAAAGTAAAAGATTCTCTCCTTATTAGAATTTTTGTTTAAAGTAAGTTTTATTTTACCTTTCTTTTATTGTTGATTGTTTGTGTGTGAGTAATTTACTTGTTTATAAAAACGTGTTTGCAGGTAGAGTTTAATACAAAAAGATAAATCTTTGTTAATTTACAGTTATAATAATATCTTTAATTTGTAAAAGCTCTTGTGGGGAAATACGACTTCTACAAACTTTGTTTTGAAATAGTTATAATTTTAGGTCTTATAATAAAAAAAATTACTATGCACTTTCGATTTAGTAATTAAAAAAGTAAAATATATATTTTAATCCTTGAAATGTAAAATATCTTACAATTACGTTTTGACATATCGGAGAACATTTTATTATTAAATTATAATTTTAAGAACTAATTTTATAATAACTCAAAGACTACTATCACTTAGCTATAATGTCCTGAATTATATTTTTATTTTTTTACATATTTAGATATTAAATTGCATTTTTTTTCTTTTAAACACTAAATTGATTATGTCCCTCAAGTTCAAGTATAAATAATCTCTTATTATCGTTAACTAAAACCCTATGCTAAACACACATCGTCATTAAGAAGGAAAAGGACACAATTTATTGGGCGAGAAAAGGAAGAAATTTAACTTAGAGTTTAAACATTACAAGTTTTTTAAACTTAAAGTCAGACTTAATCTAGTTACCTTAATTATATAAGATCTTAACTTGAACTTTTAAATTTCTATTTGTCTTGTAAGGCTATTTGGAACCTTAATTTACAATAAAGTATTGTAAATATATTACCAAAACTATCTCTAAAGAAGTCTATGGGTCTAAACTTATTAGTAAATCAAATTTTCTAAAACCATTTAAATAGATCAATAAGATAAAGTTTTAAAACATCCAAAGTTTGATATAATAATAATAATATTGTAAGCTTACTTTCTGTATCTAATTAATATAATTATCCGTTGGATATCACAATACTGTGAATGACATTAATTTCCAACTCAGTGAAATGTAAAACATTAATAATAGAATAAAAAAACTAAAACTATTATTATTATTAACCTAAAGATATAATATTTTATCGTTTTTATTAAACATTTTTTAAATTATTCTAATATTTAATAAATAAGTGTGACATAACTAAACTTAAAAAATAAATTAAGTGAAAATTTTATTTAAATTTCTCTAATATTAACTCACACTAATTGAATTTTCTTAGGAAAGATTATCCATTAAGTGAAGAAAGTGATGTTAGAGATATTCAAACTCACATTGATGAACAATGTGAGAATTTATACCATATCCTTACCGACTTCTCCAATTCACACTTAGCTTTAAATGCAATAAATATGAAATCATAAGTTAGTTGAAAAAAGAGAGAAGTTATTACGAAATTAATAAGAAATTGTAAACGCTATTAATAACCAAACATACAATTATATGAACACTTCTCATCGGCACCGTCCAATGATAATTAAGCGAGAACAGAAATAAAACGTAACAGTATTTTTTATTAATAACTTATAATTAAAATAAAACTATTTTATTCTGTTCTACCATCCCCAACTTAATATTAAATTGTGAAAAAAAATCAAATTAACTAATGTTCTCATTTCTAATGCAACATTAATTATTTTCTTCTTAATTGTGTAAGAATATTTAACCACTTGATTTTGATTGGCTCACGTTTAAAATAAAGTAAAATTCGAACCAAATCCACCTGATTTACAATGATTTGAGAACGATAAATGAAAAGAAAAATAATAATACTTTTTTAGAAATATAAGATTGTTGTAAGAGAGACAGGTGGTGGAGAATTATAGTTCCCTCAGTGAAAATAATACATTTATGAAAAGAGTAAGGCGTTTTAGTAAAATTATTACTATCCACACAAATTCAGTTTAAAGTTCTTTTTACACATATTAGAAACAACAAACACATATAATTTCTTTTTTCTAATAAACTTTATTAAAATGGCCTTATTTTTTATTAAATACATCATTTTGATTGGGATAAAGAAAGTATTAACTTCATCAATATTTAAAATGAAAATAATTAATGTTTCTAGTTTCATTAGTATATTATGTTTTAATAATTCCTTGTCTCGTGATCGTATTTTACTTAAAAATAACATGTACCTATATATATTGTACGGACAGATCTTAAAAAGAAAAAATTGGTGAGAATATATTTTGAGAATTTTTGAAGTGGCTCCCACGACAAGAAGAAGCATATATCTGCAAGGGGCTCACATGTGCAGTAGACAATCCATCATTCATCTAATCATTAACTATTAAAATAATTTAAATTTAAAACATCTTTATTTTATATATAAAAGTTAAAAAATCCACTTTCCACTTTCCCGAAATACCTAAGACAATAAATGAGTAAACCTATTTTGGTGAGACCAAATATTTTGAAGTAAAATAAAAATAAGGTATAAAAAAAAGTATCATTTGAGAGATAAAAGAATTGAAATTGGTGGTTAGAAATGTGTAAAAGTATTGTTTGAGAGATAAAAAGAGAAGAATACGGATTGTACGTTGTTTGGAAGGGACAAAAGTCATGTGATGTGATGATGGTTTTGTTGGAGAGTTGGCATTAGTTACAGCCTAGTCCTACCAAACAAACACCTTTGATTGGGCATTAGGCAATTGGGAATATTACCACACACATGTCTCCACAACGGTGGGGCCCTTCTTTGTCTCACTCTACTATCCTTTTCCCTTTGTGTTTTCTTTCCCCAACTTGCCATGCCATGCAATGCAATGCAATGCAAACACCCTTCTTCCAATCATATTCTTTTTCACAATCCAAATTCGTACTCTTGGATGTACTGCTTCAAATTTTAATGTAAATGGATTCTTCAATTATATTTCTGTTGGGGTGTTAGTTTTTCTGTTAAAAATGTTAATAAGAGTTAAATGAAAGTATAATATGACATTTAGTCAAAAGTTTTGTTTACATGCTTTATAAAACATGATTTCTTCCTTCGTTTAATAAGAAAATGGGATTGTTTAAATTTATCTATTGATTAACTCCATTTAACTTTTATATAATATTTTAAAGCTTTTTTTTTAACCATCACTTTGGCGTATTAGTGAAAAAAGAAAAATAGGAAGTTGAGAAAAAAAAAAAAGAGAAAGAATGAGCTTGTTGTTGAGAGTTTTACTTGTCATAATTTGTTTATTTTTGGCATAAGATAATATGTATTTTTTATTAAAAAAATATTTTCTCATGTGTATCATAAAATAATCAAATAATAAAAAAAATCTAATGGATTAACTTATTATTGCTCAATGAATCATGAATAAATTCATATAAGATATTATAATATTACATCTTATCTTAAACTAGCATTTAGATTTTTAATAATCTTCTTTTCAAGTGTGAGTCATTTTTTTATTGGTATATTTTTCTAAATCGATCACTAAGATGAATCATTAACTTTAATGTCATGTGGGTCTTTTGAAAATATACAAGATGAACCATTAACTCTAATGTCGTGTGAATCTTTTGAGAATATACAAAAAGAAGATTCAGTACCAATGAGTCATGAGCAAACTAATATAAGAGACATTATACTACCTCCAATCAAAAATCTTGAGATGTATCTTCTTTAAATATTACTCAACTATTTCATTCACAATTAATGTGAGACTCAAACTCACACTTAAATTTCAAGTACTAGTCTCTTCCACATTGATATGTTTCCCATCAATTTTGTGCTTTACTTGTACCACTATTTATCTTAATGGAACACACTTGTTTGGAACACTTGTCAGACAAACTTTCAATACAAGAATCCACAAATCCTATTATTCTTCACTCACTTTTTGAGTTGATCATTAGAACAAGATATTGGATCTGATACCTATGTTAAGTCTTTCGAAGAGATACACAAAAATGTTAGTGTGACATTCTCTATAAACTTATTTTCTCCCACCTTAAACGTCACTATTATGATATCTAAAGTCACATTCTTGACTTTTTTTTATGCTTTCCTATATTTATGATTTTGAAACTTAATTATAATTTGGACTCGAATGCATCTAACTTATTTTCTTTTAAGAGTTTTCTCCAATGCATCTGACTCATTTTTTTTTTTTGGAGTTTTTTCTACATAAGTTTAGGCATTATAATCTCAACTAAAAGATGTTTAAGGAGTGTGAAAGATTCTTTTTACCTTCAATATTTTTTGAATTTAATATTTTTCTTTTTAGTTTGTTTGTTTACATAATTATGGGTGAATAGTCTCGGTATATTTTAGTATTGAAATTAACCTTTGACAAATATTAATTCTTAATTAACCTTTTTTTTCTTCTTTTATTGATTTTATTTTTGTAAATCATTTGATAATCATTTTTGTTATAATCATATATTCTTTTTGAAGGATTGAGAAGTGAGCTTAACACAATCATTGAACACATAGGGGGATGGGCCTAAAAGTTAAATACAATAATATGCTTAATCCTTTCCTTAATTAATGAATTAATAAAGAACTTATGGGCTTAATTAAATATACTTAAGTGAATTATGTGTAACTAGTAAGATAGATCACATTATGTTAATCACCTTCAAAGAGAACTATTAAAAAGAGAACTATTAGAAGCATTTAGAAAGAAAGATTAGTCACTACTAAGTCTTAGTACAAAATATAATTCTAGAAGTTTTCTTATTTAAATTAATTCTGATTAAATTGTATTTAGGTGTAATAATTTACTTTTAACTACTAAAGTATCGTATGTAATCTAACACCTTTACAAAAGAAATAGTTTTAATATTTGAGCTTAAAGGAACCTCTGGCATTCAATGTAAGGAACATATTTCACACATCTCCTTCATCATATACGAACATGTATTACTTTTTCTAATTACAACAATTTGTTCATGAATTATGTCACTATAGTTCAATAGTTATAATTACCTAGTGCTCAACAACAATACCACATAATTCAAAATCGTTAAACAATTTGGAAACCGCATTTTCATTAATCAACACTTATACAACGTTGTTAATAATAGCAATAAGTTTATCTATTTATTGTTCAGAGATGCCAACCATCAAATTTTAGTGTGAGGTCCTTTGAACAATCTAAGGTCTTGATTAAGTTATTTAATAATATAAATAAAAGGCTAAAATTCTCAACATTAGAGATCAAGACATTAACTTCATCAAAGTTTTCAAAATGAATTTCATGAATACCAACATCATTAATAGAATTTCTTTATCCGTAACAGTATAGATATATATCATATTAGTTGTAAATATCACATACATGGTCATGTTATTTTAATTTGTATGAACTTTGTATTAGTAATTATACATGGTAAATGCATCATAAATTTATTTTACTTTATATAAACTTTATATTAGTAATTATACATCGTAAATGCATCATAAATTTGGACCACAAGTCTCAACACATTAATGAATTTGATTTACCTTAACCAACTTTCCATGTTCTTGTGGTAGGTGAGGAGTTTCATAAACTTGTTAGGATTTCAGAATATTTGCATGCTTTCACTTATTCAACTACTAACAACTTTTCTTTCTTTCCTATTAATTATAACCAGATTAAAAATAACCAATAACTAAGTTGTCAAACAATAAATCTTTTTTATAATAATTTTGGTTAGATTGAATTAATGCTCACATTCATTGGATTAGTTGGACGTTATTAGTAAAAAAAAATCAACTCAATCTACTTGAATTAGATTGAATCCTTATGTTATTAACCCACTAAACACTCCAAATAAGATTTAAGATGAATTTTGCTTGTATTTAAATCTGAATAAAATGTGAAACGTAAGTAAACTAAATTGATTTATGTGCTCCAATTGAAAACGAAACATAACGCTTAACTTACTATTATTATTTTTTAATTTCGCAATAACAATTTTATAATTCCTTCCATTAATACTTGAACATATTAATATAGTTAATTTATTGATTAATTTTCTTGGCTAGTGCCGTACCTAACAGTACCTAAGGTGGGGCATTGAAGAAAGCATGGACGAATAGTAAGCTTGAAGTTTGTGAAGTGTAACAAGGCAGAACGTGGTAGAAATACCTACCACCACCATAGTCAACAGAGTGCATTGGAAGAACTCAAGAAATAAATCTCAGATAATTTAATAATTTTGTTAGTAAACACAGAATTCGATACTGCTGCCAACCAATTATATTTTTAATGAATAAAATTATATAAAAGTAGCATTTCCTTTTATTTCAATTTAAAAATAAAAAGTAGTTAAATAATAATTTTACAATGAACATGATTCACTAGTATTACAAGATTTGATCTTAGATTAATCTAGTTGGATAATAAAGTAAGTAAAGTTTGATAACTAGTAATATTTAAAAATAAATAAATTTTGGTTAGTTTAAATCAATACAATAAATTATTATTATTATTATTATCATTATTATTATTATTATTTATATTTGTTCTGCCTATCAATAGCTGTCGCTAAATAGCATGTTTGTGGTTTTTTTTTTAAAACAAGTGATTTTTAATAAAATAAATATATTTTTTGTGTTTTTAATATGTTTATAATTTATTTATTTTAAAAACAAACAATTTCCTATTTTTTTAAGAATAAAATCATATCTACTTATTAAACAAGTGAATGTTTTTAAGAAAATAATTATTTTAAGTTCAGCTAAACTCATCAAAATTCAAAATAATGTTTTGGGATTTATAGTTGGTTACATAATCGTTTTATACTCTAAATCCTTAAATTTTAATTGTACTCATTTTTATCAATGTGATTATATTAAATACGATGAATGAATATAGGTTTTAGTATATATTTTATGGATATCTAAAATGATATGATGAGATATTGTAGTCATACGTAGGTACCTGTAATAGGCTGAAAGTAGTTTGTACGGAGCACCGGACAAAAAAACAAATGAAATATGTTTTAAATTGTCTTTAATGTTTCAAGCTTTAATTCTCGTGCACAAGTGTATTAACTTTCACATTATATTATTATTTTGTTTTTTATAACAGTTAAAAATAAAATAAAAAAAATAGTATTTGAAGGGTGTTTCAATTCATATATAAAATCTAGAGATAAAAAGGTCAGGAATCGAAAACCGTAAAAATGTAAACTAAATAAGAAGAGAATACAAGATAACAAAAATGAAGTTCCAGGCAGGAGAAGAACAAAGAGTAATTTATATTTGTTGATTAAAAAAATTTAACTGAAATCTCATCTAAATTAAACTAAACTATTACATAATTCACATGATAATAAAAAAGGCTTAAATGAGTTTTCCTAGATTGGATACCAACCGTCAGCTACCTGTTACGTATAATTAGGAACTGTTTGGAAAAATTACCTTACCGATAAAGGAATTCTTGTATGTGGGAAGCTTTTTTTTCTTTTTACCTTTTGAGTGTAATCTTTTACAAGATTATCAGAATGGATAGATTTTGAAGTTTTGTTTTTAATTGTGATTTTTAATAAAAAAATAAATAAATACGATCTTTGAATAAAAGATATTTTTAACAATTAACATTAATTATATTTTAAAACTTTATTATTTATTTTTTGAAATATTAAAGTTGTGTTTTAAAACATCATTTTAACTTAATAATTAGAATCATGTTTTAAAATAAAAATTTACATTTTTTTATTTTGAAATTCTTTGATATCCAGAGATAGAAATTAGATTTCTATATAAATGATTTGGAAGATGTTTAATGTTAGATATATTAAAATCAAAACTATAATAAACTTGTTAGATGATATCAATTTATATGTTTGTGATGATATTTTTAGTACAAAGTTGTAACAAATATACTAATAATTTCTCCTTTTATTGCGATGTTAATGAATCATTTTATGAAGAGTTTTTGAGTGTTATTTTGACTATAAATATTTCAAAACTTTGTGGTTATAGACGTTTATAATTTGAAAGTGAATGTCCAGGTCATGCTATGTGTGACCACATTTTTCAAATTACATTAACTTTTCTCTTCTTATTATGATTTTAATAAATCCTTTTATAAAACTTACAAGTGTTATTTGTAACACCCTAAAAATAACATGCATAAAACTAAACATTCTACTATTCATCATTAAAATTCATCAACATACAATAATCCTTTAAACTAAAGTATTTAAAATTTCTACCTTCAGAATTCTACTAAAACATAATTACAAATTATCTCCAAATTATTTTTCAAATTTAGCTT
>Ga0099824_1002747_pt1 | contig 25772 bp, 12 predicted proteins | sample SiratrowhiteBW_FD_76837 | JGI IMG/M metagenome (GOLD analysis project Ga0099824, IMG submission 76837) | Root nodule microbial communities of legume samples collected from California, USA - Siratro white BW | ecosystem: Host-associated > Plants > Roots > Nodule | place: USA: California...
TATAAGAATAAGGGGAGAAGGGTTACATTCACACCATGTTATTAAAAGTTAAAAAAATGTGGGTGGTTATTTTTTTTTTTTTTTTTTTTTTTTTCCTTTTTGTTGTTTTTATTGGTAATTATAACGATATCAGGACTCATATATATAATTCCATGTCTTTGAAAGCGACAATTCGTGTTATTTTAATATTTAAAGTGCTCTGTATAAATTATTTTAAAAAGACTATGATGAATATATTTTTGTGAGCCAATATTAGTAAGACAACTAAAATATTGATAAGCAACTCTTTCATAAAAACTGTATTTAAGAATGGATGTATTTTCTGCCTGATAAAAACACTAATGGAATATGTTCGATTTAACTTTCATCTATCTTGTTACTATTTAACTCTATTAAAATAACGCTTTCTCTTAAATGGTATAGTCTTGTAAAAAAATTAAAAAGAGTATTGATAGTTTGATACCATAACAGTGATATGTCAATCACTTGACAACTTTACATGGTGGTGAATTGGTAACGAAAATAATTTTATATTGGAGATATTGATTGTTTGAAAAATCCATTTTTCATTCAGGTTTAGGGTACTTTAATGTATATTGAAGATTCGCTTAAGTTATTGTGTGTGTGTCTTGTGGAGCGTTGATGCTTTAGAGATTGTTTGAATGTGTGGTCTCGCTGGCTTGGAGCAATGGTGATTTGGAGACGAGGTTGACAACGTCGGTGGGTGGCAGTTTTCCGATAGAGCGTTACTATGTTTCCATTTGCAGTAATGGTGGCGTGATGTTCTTTTTAAGATGTGCAACTTCCTCATCTTCTTTTCGTCTAAACCGTTGTGGCTCGTTCTTTTCCCAAATCTCACATCGAAGATGAAAAACCCTAAACCTTTATTCTCCTTTAATGATTTTGACTTCTCAACTTCCTTTTCAGATGTTCTTCCTTTCATGGTTTCTTCCTCACTCACTCCCTCACCCTCAGTCACTCACTCAAACACCAACCTTTTCCTAAACTCACGCCAAGCTCAATCAATTTTTGCTTTAAATTTTATTTTATTTTGCACAAAACAAAAATACCAATTTACCCTCTACCACGTAATGAAGGCATGCCATGTCACAGTTGTCAGAGGGACGTAATTTTTCTGCAGTTGTTAAACCATCTTTTTCCTTTAAAAAGATATGGATAAGTCATGATAGAATGACATGACTTCAAAAAAGTTGTACATGCATGACATGACTTTGCATTTGTGAAAGTAAAGTCATGTTAATTTGGCGTGACTTCAATTTGAGAGGTGAAATCATTTTAGGTACACACAACTTTGATTAATGTTAATCAAGGTTTTTATTTTTTTATTTTAAATAAAGTCTTGCCACTGAGACACAATTTTAGTTAAAATCAAATTACACTTAAGTTATGCTAAGTTGACACAACTTTAATATAATCTTATTTGAACTGAAATCGTGTCATGTTGGTATGACTTAAGCTATTTTTAAGTTAAATCGAAGTTATTCATCCTTTACACGAATTTTGCATGTATTGTTTTTTTTTTTTTTGTTTTAAGAAAGTGTTTGACATTTTTTTATAACTTTTTTATATGGAAAATATTAATTATGAAATTAAGAATTAATATTTTGCGACTGGGAAATAAATAACAGTAGTATGCAACTTTTTAGGAATTATGACTAAAAATAATATATTAAAAACATAGGAATTAGTAAGTAAATATAGGAAAATTGAAAAAAAATTAAAGGTATAAATTTCACCACAAAATGAAGTAAAAGGAAAAATTAATAATGCAAATTGTAATTACATTATAATATGAATATTGTTACATTACATCAAGTAATTTATCTATTAGAGAAAGTGTTATAAGACGATTTTCTTGTTTGTCTTCTAGACCTTCATGGAGGGTGACGGTAGGAAAGAGGTGGAGGTGCAAAATGTAATTACATTATAATATGAATATTGTTACATTACATCAAGTAATTTATCTATTAGAGAAAGTGCCACAAAATGGTATTCTTGTTTGTTCTCTAAGCCTTTGTGGAGGGTAATAGTTGGAAAGAGTGGATGTGGATCATCATTGTTGTCTTTGTCATCATTGTCGTTACCCTCATTATCGGGTCCTTGTGAGGGCATTGTGGACCAATAATAATGCATGAGTAATGTCGGATTGTATGCAAATGGAGGGGTGAATGTCGAAGTTCCAAACATATTTGTTGGACTAAAAAAATTCCTTGTTAACTAGGAAAAATATTGTATGTGTAGGGAACTTGTTCGTTTGGAGAATGAAAAGACAATTGGTGATGTATGTGTGGACATCGATTGTTGTTGAAGACTAGATTCATTGGACTAACTAATATGAAATTGTTGACCATAAGAAGAAGACCCAACATGTTGATAAGGAAGTTGTGGTTGGAATTGGTCTGGCTCCTGTGGTGTGTCGTATTGTTGGAAATAATGTCAAATTTTAGATAAATAAAATTAAATCATGTAAAATACAACAAAGTGAACTTACATTGTTGTCGGATGTCAATTCTGGAGGCGATATGTACTGGATAGTATAGTTAATGTATCATTGCATGTATGTTGTTGTGTCACGCAAATGGCTATTACCACTGAACTGAATACCTTCAATGAGATGATTATATCAATCAGTCCATAATAATATCTACCTTTGATAGTAATTTCAATATCAAATTGCATGCATGTATGTATGTATGTATGTTGTCGTGTCACGCAAATTATATATATTCTCTCTAATATCTTCTTTATGCAGTTGATATAAGTTTAATAGGTCTGATGGAATACCTTATCAGAACCCTAATTGTCACATTATCCAATCAGTTTGATGAAATTAAAAGGTGGTAAAACAAATCAAAGAAACTACCACCCACTAATAGGAGAAACCTCAACAATTATTAAGGGAATGATTTCATCTCTACTATAAGGAGTCCATAAAAACTGCAAAAATTATCATTAGTATGAGACAATAAATGTTGTTAAGATTTTATGTAAGTCAGATTTGATTCAGAAATTGTTTGAGTTGTAACTGATCTAATGTATGCCTTGTTAAACTCATTGTACTTGTAGGTGATTGTTGTCTTTGTGATGGCTGGTGCACGAGACCACCTTGTATAAATAATATATGTATTATAAAGAACAAAAAAAGTTAATAATGATTCAAAGTTTAATTTGGAAAGTATTTGTGAAGATAAAAATTTACCTTTTTACGAGTGAAAAACCAAGTCTTACGGTAAAGTCTTCAATAATTAATGACTCAATTGATGAAAAATTTGGCGACTGAGATGAATCATATAATCATCTTCCAAGATAATTGCAAACTATACAAAAAAAATGTGTTCTAGGTATAATTGTTCAATATGTTACCTGTCTGTATGTTGTTAATGGTGTTCAACACAACTCCACTTACATCTTAGAACGTATCTTCTGGTTGTTCAAGTCATGCGTTGAAGGGTTCAACTATTGTAAGCCAATAGTTTAAGTCGATGAGACATTCTTGATACAAAAATATCATTGAACTTTGTTGACTGCAATAAGACAAGATGACAACTGGAACATTTTTTCGTTAGCTTTTGCCATTGTCAAATGTGAAACAAAGGATGCCATCATATGATTATTACAAACATATATCATGCTTAAACCGAATGTATGCATGACCACTGATAAAGGAATAACAATACTATCAATATTAAGAATCTCTAGAAGTTGGTTGGGAAGGGGATGGCATGATCTCAATTTATTGCATATGCTATATTGCATCCAATTTCAACAACAGGTTCAAAAATTCAGAGTTGAAGAGACAACTAATAAATATGTGTATCTACATTCCTTAACTTCCATTATGCAATATTACAAATTCACTACATGTTCCACTAGTTTCATTTATGACAATGTCACAGGTTATGAATTAAAACAATTGACTCTAAAAGCAAAGTTATCATCGATGAAATAAAAATTTCGACAAGCAATCTCTTGGATTGATCAAATACCATTGGAAAAGTGTATTGAAGGGAACACGGTGCTCACCCATTTGTACTCTTGTTAAGATAAAATTAGAAAGAATAAATTCTTGGTTTGTTGAACGAGTATCCAATATCGAGTGTGTGTTACGAGCATGACATTAATGTTTTAAAGATATAACTGCCTTTTACAAAAAATGAACAACAATCTATTATGTGTCATGTGAAAAGATATAATTGAAAAAATTTGGAGTTTGACAGTTTAGTAATAACCATTCCACAACTTTGCCACCACTCTATGTCATACTGATAGATTTAATTTACATGTTATTATTGACCTATTTTATGATAAAAATTAACTTTCTCCATACTTAAAATCTGCTTAATTCTTAATTTTATTTGAATTTTGTTAATAGTTGATTATAAGAGTCAATAAAGGGTTTGATTGCTCGTTTATGATATTTCGATTGAATTTGAGCAGAAAAACATTGATTTAGAATAAGGAGGATTGAAGCCTTGGAGGAGTGAGAGAAAAAAGTAAAATTGGATAGAAGAAGCCAAACTCGACTTAGCAAACCTAAGCCTGATGTAAGAGGACTCGAGAGCACGTCCAGAGAAATGGGCCTGACGCACATCACATGGGCTCGAAGCAAGTTGGGCCTTAAAGCTTGGAATGATAACAAAATTTAATGGTGTCCAATGCAGCTAATTTGAGCCAGGCACGAGCGTCAAATTTTGTAGTTTATTCAATAGTTGTTCACACTAGGGTTAGGCATATTAGGCTATTCAAGCTCAAAATTCACTCTTTGAAGGCAATCTTAGAATTTCTTGTGGATTCTTCTTTATATTCCACTATTCTATTATAATGTTTGGTATCCTCATGTTCATGAGGAGCTAAATTCTTTATTATCAAAAGTTTGGTTAAACCCTTCTTAACTCTCATGTAATGATTTTTGTTTTAATATTTATGTCTTTTCTTTCATTATATCAATAATTTAATTCTATACATAGTGCTTGTTGAGTTGGTTCATAACTTGATTATTGACTCTTGAGAGTGTTGAAAAAGCGTCTCTTGATTTTATATTTGAATTAAACTACGAATGAAAGCTTGTGTCCAGGAATAGAGTATGATTCAATCATTGTCTTAAGACCCTTGTGAGAATTCAATATTTATTTATATAATTGATTAAGGAATTGATGATTAATAGATAATCTTAAGCTCGTCTGCTAAGAATTTTGGGTGAGTAATTTTGTGGGTTGACATTGATTAATGATAAGAAGGAAAGTAAAAATTTTTAGAAAATGAGAGTGAATATTGGTAAGACTTAAACCTGAGAAGTTTCTCATATTATTATTAATCCTTTTTATGCATTCAATTGTTGATAAAAAATCAAATATTCTCTTAATTATTTTTAATTTCTGCACATATAATTAATTTATGGAATTGTTCTTAAATATGAATTGTAATTGTAGTTATTATTTTATATTACACAAATCATTTGGGAAAAACGATAATTTTATTACTTGTTACATTACGACTGGTACACTTGTCATCATAACAAAATAAGCTAACACATACACAATTAAATTAATTGAATGGTTGTGTGATTGTACAAAGTTTCAAATTTTTCAGTTGTCCTATCCTCATGTCATTATTGTTTGTTTGTTTATTCATCTACAACTAACAACATTTGTTGCCCCAATATACAGTCTCCACAATATTTACAAGCTTTACAAGGTCCAATTTCATTTACTTTGAAAAGAGGATTATTGGTCTAGTTACATGGGACCAAATTTGATATCTAACCCCGTAATGGACGACGCTAATCAAGAAGACAAAGTACTCAACAAATCCATAACCAAATAGATAAGCAAAAAGCTATTCATATTGTCAGAGCAAACAAAATATTTCCAAACATCTATATTAGTTTTCTAATAATTTTGTATAATATTAACAAAAAACTAATTCTTCTTTGAAAGGGAAAAAGAATCATGAAGATAGTAAAACCTTTATTAAAATTAACTTGTCCAATCATCTTTGAGGTAGCATTGTCTTGAATTTGGAAAAGTTTATGTGAGAAAATCAGTTGAGAATTTAAATCTTCAATTAATGATTGAATTGAAATCAAATTAAAGTAAACTCCAGTATATATAGAACATTAAAAATTATGAAGTATGTTGTGAAGTGAATGGTACTTGCATGATTAGCTATAACATATGAATTATATGGTAGTTTAACATGAATATGTTTAATCTTGTGAAAGATAACAAATGTGTTTTTATGTGAGTGACATGATTAGTTGTATTAGTATCTAGAATGCAATGAATTTTACTTGTTTGTAATTGTTGTGCAGAAGACTCACCATTATGATTGAGTATCTGGTTAACATTATGATTGGGGAATCTTGCAGAAGATTCAAGAGTTGTTGTGTTTGCTTAACATTAAAAGGATTGTTTTCTTGTTTCAAACCTTGGTGATTTTTTTCCACAGAGTTACTTCTTGTGTTGAGATTACATGGTTGTTATTTTTTTTATAATTTATTAGCAAAATATTTTGTCTTTTGCTTGTACCATGGTGGATATCCATGTTTAGAGTAGCACTCATCTACAACATTCACCATCGATTTAATTTCACTTAAAACATTACCTATAAGTTTTCTTTCTTGTTGGATAACCAGGCAAAAAAACACAATTGAATACTAGGAAATGACTTCATAACAATAATTTGTGTTTTGGTAGTATTGTAAATCTCACAAAGATTCTTCAAGAAATATATCACGCATTATTTGTCCTTATATTTAGCACAACTATATGTTACATTGCAAACATAGTCTGGTATTTACCTTAGTGACTCAAGTTCATCTTAAAGCATCTTGAGATCAATGTAAAACTGAGTAACATTCATTTCTCCTTGTTTAATAGAATGAACTTCTTGAAAGAATTCTGAAATGATCACATTTGAAATATCTTTCTTTCAAATCTTTTCAAAGATTTCTGGTAATGTCAATGTCTTGAGTAACAAGGTATTTGTGATCCAAAAAAAAACCATGGCATTACATCTCTCAGCCTTCAAACATAGGATTGTGGCTTTCAGGAATTTGGATGCTTCTATTAATGAATTTTAGTTTGTTCTTTGAAAGAATGACACATCTCATACTTCTACTCGAAAAATGATAATTGGTTCCATTAAGTTGAAGAGAAATAAAAATCATTCTCAGATTCAAGATATAAATAATAGAACTAGAAGAATTTAAAAGATGATTCCGGATGATTGTGTTTCTGTAATTAAGGATTCCATGATGGAAGAGAAAAGAACATCAAGAGAGAAAAGGCAAGATATATAACAGAAGCAAGCATGATTTAACTTGTTCTAATACCATGTTGAATAATAATTGTTGATCATGATATTTGGATTCATAGTAGAAGAAAAAGAAAAAGTTCTAATATTTTCATGAAAAAAAATGTGTCTAAGAGGCTAAGTAAGAAAAGGTAAAACTCTTCCAAAAATAAATTGAAAAACTTAAAAAAAAATTAACATACAAAATTCATATATAGGTAGAAATAGAAAAAAAAAATATGGTATTGAATGGAGACTTTATAGTTAATAATGATTTATTAAAGAGTTAACATGTGCCCCACTTTACAAAATATGATGAATTGTCTAATTATATTAATGTAGTGGTTCATTGTATTGTTTAACTTAAAAGAAATAAAAAAAATACTGTTTATAATTGAAATAAATTATGTGCCATTTCTTATTAAGTCACTGTTGCTTACATAAACAATAATAACGTAGATATGTACGTTTGGAGGAATAAATGATTGTTAAAGTTGGAATAAATGATTGTTAAAGTTTTATTAATGTATCATTGGAGAGAAAAATCACTTAAATTGTTATAGGCAAACATGACACACTTTACCAACCAGATTTCAAATAGACAACTTTTCTTAGGAAGTAATAGGGTGGATGTTCTAATTTGTGGTAGCTTAAACAATAAGTTAAGTGGTTAATCTCTTAATAACATCAAATAATTGAATTTAAGAAAGTGATATGAAGTATTAATACCTTATATGAGATCAATCTCACATTCCCATCAAGCATTCAAAATTAAATTAGATTGACTAACAAGAGGGAAAATTGGTTCATTGACAAGAGGGAAAATTGGTTGATTACCCTATTTAAATTCATACATATAAGAATAAATTATGCATACACCTCTTGAGATTTTAGTTTAAAATGTTTAAGAATACCCTTCTGTTGTTAATCTCTCCAACACATCCTTAATGTTTAAGAGTTATTATACGTTGGCGAAGTGCATATATGTATATATTAATTGAGTGGAGGAGTATTAAGTAACACTTTGTTGCAAAAGGTAAGGGATCTAGTGGTCACCACCATCAGCACCTGTTGATGATGGATATACAAATATTATATCATATTTTAAAGCATAATTAAATTAATATATAAGTATGTATAGGTATATATAAGTATCAAAAATTGAATTTTCAAAAATATCTATGAACTTATGATAAAAATATGTTCGCATAAAATATGTAATTTTTTCAAAGATTCAAAACTACAAAAACTAATTTCATAAGAACCTTTTAAATTTATGATAAAAATTGACGTATTTATTAACCATAAAAAATCTTATTAACTATATTTCAAAATTCAATTAAACTCTAGTAAATTATGCTACTAGTTAGATTATCTTTTGTAAAATTAGTCAACAACCGTTTAAGATTTATTTTAAAATAATCGAAGATAGAAGGAAGAAATATATTCTATTGTAATAAAAGTCATAACTCTAAAAAAGTTATGGCAAATTATTGATAACTAATTTCTTTTTTTAAAATTTATAAGGAGGGCGGGTTTGATATGTCTACTTGAGACAAAAACATGTTCAAACTTTATAAAGATAAAAATAAATGATGAAAAAACTGGTGATAAGAAGACTAAATGTTCTTTTTCTCAAAATTTAAATTATTAATTACCCATATACTACTGTAAATTTGACTTCACTAACAAATATTGTGAGCAATTGTGTCCTAGTTATTATGTTCTTTCATTTTTCTTTTTCATTCTTAATGAAAGTTGTCTTAATTTAGTTTTTCTCTTACATTCTGTCTTTTTTGTCCATCTGAAATTATTTTTCATATTTTATAGAAACATATTTTTCAATTAGAAAATGATCAAGATACACATTTTTAACCAATCAAAATTTGATTAAAAATATTTTTTTTCTCTAAAACCTCTTTATTCTTAATTTTTTTTCTACCTATAGTGGTTTTGTCACTAATTGGTTCATATTCTCATGAGTGTTTTAGTTTATTAAGTGGTATTACTTTATGTTGTTATGAGTTTGATATTATTTTATTTTTTTAGATTTAATTTTAAGTTCTTCATAAATTTTCAATTTTATTGAGCATCTAATTTTTTTTTACAATATCAAATAGGACAATAAGAAAAATAAAGTTTCAAAACTTTAATTAATCTTTAAAAAAAAGTATTTGTGCATGTGTCTTCACATAATTGATTTTAATTATTGTTTTATTACTTAATTTATAAAATTAAATTATGTCTTTTTTTATAAAGATAATTAGAGTTTTATAATTTTATTTTTATATAAAGTGCACAATGTTCTATTTAAGACATGTTTATCTGAATTGATAATAAAGACTCAATTAAAAAAATATAAATATTTTGAATATTCAATAAAATAAAATATTTAATAAAAACTTAAATGGAAATACTTAAACTTATAAGAAACTTAAAACTATTTAAGTTTTTTTTTTATTTACTGAAAAAAAATTGTGAGGTAGGAAAAATTATTTTGAATTATAAATGAATTTTGATTTTAAGTGTGGAATGATTGGTAAATGTTGATAATAGTTGACTTGTTGAGTTAGTGTTGTTGAATTGAGTTTGATTAAGATATTATAAGAAATATTTTTGACAAAATTTTTGTAAAAATGATATTGAAATTTATGTAAGTGAAAGAAAATTTAGATATGAATAGGATTTATGATTTGTAATTTGATTAAGTATTTTATCGCATTAAAATGTATTTTTGTGTTGCATTAACTTTGTTTTTAGTATTTGAACGCCATAACTTTAGGTTAAATTGCAGCTAAATATCATACAAAGAATCTGAACTCTTAGAACTTAACTGTACCACATGATTTATTTTATTTCATACATATTAAATTGTTTGATATTAATATTATGATATTTTGAATTTTATACATATTATCATATTTTCTATAATTAAATTTTAAGATGTTATGTTATATTATGTTTATGTATTATTTTGCATTATTTAAACTTACATTTTTAGATTAATAGTAATTTAAACTGATGTAGATAAATTGATATTGATATAAATGAATCAGATGAATTTATTAATACGGATCAAATTGTTTGAGATCATTACTTGTAATGAATGATGATATATATTAATATTATATATATATATATATATATATATATTATTAATAATTAAACTTTATTATGTTTTTTTATATGAATTTCTGTTGTTATTGTACATTTTACATGCACATTAAACATTACATGTCTACAAAATAGTTTTGGATAAGTACATGTGTTGTATCAATAAACATCCAAATACATATATGTTAATATCTTGAAATACTCTATATAAACTCTTTATTGGCATTTACATAGATTTACAAATTTCAATACCTTTAATTCTCAAATCTATTTTATTTACCAATGTTAATAAAAACATTTAGTGACAAAATAATTTTTGTTGTGATTTTAAAATAATAGTATTATTAAAAAATAAAGGACACTCCTAATATTTTGTCTAGAAAAAACATAAAAAAATTGTATTATCTCTTTAAAAGAAATGATCTGAAATATGAAATATGTCATTACATGAATTGTTATTAATTAATTTTCTATACAACTTGTTTAACCATTTTGAGAAAGTTTCAATTCCTAAACATTTGTATTTTTTTTTTTCATTTGAAATTATACTTAAAAGATTTAAGCTGTTTTTATTTTAACTAATAATATATTAATAATCATGTAATAATAATAAATTACAGTAAAATAAAGTTATATATAAAATAAATTAATATTTTTAATATAAAGAATTAACATTTAATAAGCACAAAATGATGTTTCCATGTTTTCAATCAAAACAAGATAATTCCTTTCAAATCAAGAAGTTAAGTTACACATTCTTTTATGAAGTTACAAAAAATTAAATGTTTGATGTTGTTTTTTATTTAAAATAACTTATTTTATAAATTAAAACATTAACTTTAACAGTTTTTTCTTTTTATTTTCTTCCTTATATTAAAACAGAATTTTTATTATATCCACATGACATCAACCATTTTAAAATTATTTTAGTAATTAATTACACTAATCAATTATTAAATTAGTTTAATTTTGATAATAAACAAATACTATAAGGGTGTTCCTTAAGGGTGGTTGTGACACGTGAGAATAATTAATGTTAGTTTGGATTCTTACATAAAACTGCCATTGATATCTGAACTATATCATAAGTTGTCAGATGTATCTGAGTTTCTGTGGGTGTGTTTGCATGCCTTTTGCTTGTTAAATAAACCAGGTACTCAAACTGCTCCTCCTTCTGTTGTACAAAAACAAATACCACCTCTGACACAGGGATCACATGTTCTCTATCTTTACATTTTCCATCTTCATAATTCATAGAACTAAAAATTAGATTCAGTTTCAAATGATATTCTTTAAGCAAAAAATATGAATAAAAAATGAAATAAATTCCAATGCATATAATTATAGCAATATATTGTCAAATTACAATTTTTTATAAAAAATAATGTATTAAAATAAAAAAGTAGCTGGAACCTTGGTCGGACTGGTAAATCGGTCCCCATTGAAAGCGAATTATTTTCACATGCATTCATTCATTACTTACCAACCTTTTTTTTTCTCATAAAAGTAGAATTACAATTCTGATTCATTTTATTAAAACGTAATTTCTTTTTATATTTTTTAAAGGTAATTGACAATACTTTGATTTTAGAGATATTTTCTATTTTATACTCTAATGTAGTGTTGACTGTGAAATGGTTACTTACATTTAGCATTCTAAAAGTTCGAATAAAAAGTTATTTTCTATGGTATAAAAAAATAATGTAAGGCAAAAATTTATAATTAAAAATAAAATAATTTTTATTCAAATAAAACATATATTAATTTTACATTAATTAGGAGATAGATAACATATTTTTTCTGTAGAAAATAGGTTATTTAAATGTGGAATAATGTGTAAATTTGTATAAAATTGTCATATTATTTAATTTAAGATTTTTTTAAATAAATTCATTATTTTAATAAGAGTATGTTCAGGTTTCTTTCATAAATTTTTTAGAAGTAAGAAAATCAATAAATTTGATTTTTTTATAATTTAAAATTATTTTATACCTAAATTAAAATTATTTATACACAAATTCAAAATAAAATAAAATAAATTAGAGAGAAATTTTTAGACATTAATTTATATATTAACTAATTTTAACTTACAGAAAAGCTAATTTTAATTCTTTTTCTATTAAAAGGAAAAGCACAATTTAGTACAAACATATCAAATAATTTATATAGAATAACAGTTTTAAGTTTTTTTTTTCATATTTTATTTTAAAAAGTTAAATATAGTAAAGATTTAATTTTCAGTTTTCATTAACATAGCCTTTTAGTGTTATAATATTTTTTCTTAAAATAGCTTAACTCAACAGGAAAATAAATAAAATCTAGTTAAAAAATGTTTTTATTAAAGATGATATCTAGATAGTACTGAAATCATTCAACTTTAAATTCTGTATAAATTCTATTCCAACTAAAATTGATGTTTGAACAGATAACATTTATTAACTTTTGTACAACTATGAGAGGAGAGTTAATAGAAAAACCATTTTGAAGCAGTTCTAATTTTAATTTTCCCATTATATAATTTAATTCAGACAAAATACCTTCAATAAATCCTCAACATGCAAAAAGAAAAGAAAAAAAAAAACTCATCCCAGTTTTATATTTTCTATTAGTGGATAATCTCAAATTCAAATCTTAAACATACAGTTAAATTAAGCATAATAAATAAAATGTTGTCAAATCTTAAAAGTATAATTACATCAACACATAATAAATAAAATTTTGTCAATTTCAATGTACAAATCTTAAAAATATAACTACATTAAATCACAATAAATAAAAAATTATCAAATTTAAAGATTTTATGCTCAAACTTGAAATGGTGCTAGATAAAAAAGAATGGAGAAAAGTTAAAAAAAAAAGAGAAGTAAAAATAGATTAATTTTTGTAAAAATGGGATTTTTCTGAAAAATAATCAATATTTTTTCAAACTATTTTACAAATAAAAATATAGATATTTAATTTAAAACAAAACATAATTAATTATATTACATAATATATTTATAATTATTTTTTAAACTACATAATTATATTAAAAACTGAATTGATTATGTGTCCCATCTCTCTTTACGCTATTCTTTTACTTTTAATAATAGTAATAAATCAAATAATAATATATCAATAATACTATAAAATTCTTTTTAAGTTAAATATTTGTAAAAACCTATTTAAATCATATCGCACTGAAAAAATATTAGTTTGACATTACAAGTAAATTTTGTGGATGCATATTATAAAACAAAAACACATATTATTCATAAAAGATAGATTATCTATCCCACCACAGGTAACGATATCAAGGCAAGAGTGATTCTGGCAGGTCATAAATGTCATTGTAATAACTTCTCTTTCCCTTCCACTTCCCCATAAACTGAACATTCAAATATGATCCAATTAACACTTCTTCTTATCACTACAATCTACATGGTGCCAGTAAATTACAATTTAGCATAACAACTAGGGTTGTGATTTCTTGCATGATGGAGATGGCTCACTGTTAAAGCATCCACATGTCTATGAAGATGGTTACACTACAATAAGGGAACCATCTATTTCTTTATTTTCTATAAAGAGGTACAGTACTCAAGAACAACAAGAGACTGAGCCAAAGGATCCTTCCACCAATCAACAAGGGAATGCCCCAAAGACAAAACAAAAACCACACACAACACAAAGTAGAGAGAGAAAAAGAAAAAAAAAACTTCAAAATCCCATTTTGGTAAATATTAAGACCCCAGAGGGCATTTGCATTAAGCAGCAAAACAACAACCCTTTCAAAAAACACCCAATCTTTTCTTCCCTAGTTTTCTGGGCCCCACTTGTTTCCTATAATAAACACTGCTTAGAATGACAGTTTTCAGTAGATAAACATCATTACGTTGATTAATAAGTCATTATAGAGTCCTAACAACTATCCTAGAAAATATTGAATATTAGTCAAGTTTGTTGTGCCAGTTGCTGTTGGAGTTATGCAGACATGTTCAAGCATTTAACATTTTAAATTTAGATCTTATTAATGGTAATATTTAATATTTTTTTACTCCAACTAAGAAACTAATAATTATAACAATGCATCATCAAATATTAAATTATAGTAGTGTATGTGTTATTAATTATTTTTATAAATCATTATTGCTGGATAAAAGTTGTGTAATGGCATTTTCGGTTATGTTTAATAATGTTTGATTTGATGCATCTGTACCAAAAAGCAAGGAGGGTGGAGAGAATCTAGAAATGGGGCATTTGTTTTGATATCCTCAAAAAGACCGAAATAAATAAATTAATATATATTTATTTTTTATAAAAATGGAAAAGAGAGAGAAGTGAAGAAAAAGCAGAGAATAAAAAGAGACCGGATGTTGACAAATTTCATGTCACTGTTCTTAGAAGGTCGTTTGTTTGTGTGAAGATTTCTTATCTGGGATCTCTCTCCTTGCCCATTCTTCTTTTTATTTTTATTTTTCTTCCTCTTTCTCTCTCTAAAAAAGGAAAATTGGAGCTCTATTGTTCTTGCCTTTATGCGATAGATAAAGAGGAACAGGAGTGGCCCAGTAGATCGAAATCGACGATCTAAACTTCTTCAATGTTGTTGCAGCAACACCCACTTTGCTGTTTCTCCTACAATTGTTGGTTTTAGCTGCTTGTTCGGTTGCTTCCTGTTGCAGTGAGAGTCAAACACTGATTTTTTCTTCTTCTCTGATGTTGAAGGATGGAATCCATGGTGGATTCTTAGGAGCATGTGATGAGAGGATGTGGGTCTAAGGTAATTTTGCTATACTTCCTCAGTTGTGCATATTTGTTTTTTTTTCTCTGTAAATTCATGGTTTGTTTGCTGAATTTGGTTTATTATTTCAAAATTAGCGGTCTGAGTAGCATGAAAATGAAATTATAGGTTCCTATTGTTTCCGGGGGACAGTTTAATTGGGAGGGTTTTCTTCTTTCTTTTTTCTTTTATCTGTTTACTTTGTATGTGGAGCTGGAATATTTTGATGTTTGATTTTGGTTTAATAAATTCTTGTGTTCGTTGGTACGAAATTATTGCATAAGATCTGCTTAATTCAAATTAGTCATCTGTCTAGGTTCTCTCCCTCTTATAGGTTTCAGTGTTAGTCTCTCTGTCTGTAAATTAATGACAGAAAATCTCCAATTTACTTGAAAGACAACCTACATATTTCATTATGGGTAGAATTAGGATATTTTGTTACTTTTGTTGTCCTTCCTTCTATTGACTCAAAATTGAAGTGAAGGATATAAGTTTCCTTGTATCAAGGATGAATTTGTGATGGTTAGTTTAAAGCTACCTTCTCCATGGCTTTTTTTTTTTTTTTTTTTTTCATTTGTTGAGCTTTTTTGTACTTTTAGGTGTTGTGATTGGATAAAGTATTTCACTGAAATTTTGGGAATTCTTCAGTTCTAGGATTATTGATGTAGAATGAGAGGGTTTTAATACATTTGAAAGGGCAAAATTGTGAATTTGTATTATGTCTTTTGGGTAGTGTTTGTATTGCCCTAATAGTTAAATTGTGACTTTTGTATTCTCTGTTTATCATTATCTTGAATGTGGTTACCATTGTTGTGGTATGAAAAGTCAGTTTCAAATCTTTGGCCTTCTACCAAAATATTGAAGGGTAATTTGTCCAATATTTGAATATTTGATGTCTTGAAAGTAAAATATTTCTGAGTTGGCATATTATGAGGCCCTTTTTGCTAGTGCAGTAACATAGGCTCAAAGGTAATTGTCCTCAACCCAGCAAATGTGAGATGGAATGCGATAGTCAATCTAACAATTTAACTTAGCCTAAAATGTGTGTCAGATTGCACTTGTAGTTTACCATTGATAAATGTGGGCAATTAGTGACTTGTAAGAATGCATTGTACATGACTAACACTTCAAAAGGCCACATTTGTTATGCAGTATTCTGTTGATCTCCTGAACACAGAAGTTGTGAATTTAATTGGCAGTTGACGCTATTGAAAGTGAACCTATATAGTTGGTGTGAGTTACATTGTGCACAAATTTTTTAAGTTAAGCCACAACAGATTTTTGTTACGTGCCATAAAGAGTCTTCTGGTTTAAGATTCTCAAAGTTTAATGATGTAGCTAGTGCTTTCTTCTTGTATTGTGTCCAACACATTGGATTTGTTCACATACTTTCCAGCTCAACCCATATCAGTGCATATTTTCACCTTTTTCTGGTTAAATAAGTGTTTTCACCTTGGCCAATCTATTAAACTAAGTTAAATACTTGTCTGGTGTGGTGAACTTGGCTTAATCTAGCAGCAGGTACCATTACTGTCTGGTTTGGAAATGTAGCATGGAAATTCTTGTTTCTAACTAGTTAAATCCATGTTGCTTTCCTGAACTTATTTTGGCAACCACATTTATGGAATTTAAAGGAGTGGTAATTACATTCTTGTTGTAATGCCACATAACTTGGGTCCAAGGCCTTTATCATGCATGCATTTAATGTATGTAAATGTTATTGCACATATGAATTGGGTGTTATAGCAGTATGTGGTCATCTAAAACTTCTACGTCACATAGCTTGAATTAAAATGGAAAATATTGATGGCAATTTTGATTCTTTATCGAGCATTTTTTATTTTCATTTGAAAAATAATAGTTATTACTTAACATTAAGATGAGTAGAAAGTGTACCATACTTATCTCCTAAGGTTTTTAATGGCATTGTAATGATAGACTTTTCATGTGCAAGCTGGCTACCAAAACTTGCATGGCTTTGAAGGTGTTGGCCTCTTGCCCTTTGATTCATTACTAATCTATTTAACTTTTTTTCTTCTCCAGATAAAATAGACAGCTAAAAGGTTAATCTACTTGCAGAAAAATAGGTTTACAATTTTACTTAAATACTCTTTAACCAAACTAAGTTGTGTAGATTCTGTATTGAAATTGAAGATTTAATTTCATTTATTGTACTCAGATCAATGTACTTTAAAAGAAGTGAAAAGCATATTAATCAATTCTGCTTCTTTCTATACTGAGAAGTTCTCAATCATTCCGTTAAATCTAGTGGATAAATTTAGAAGAAAAAAACTTAAATAGGCTTGATAAGCAAGTATCTTTGCTAGCACTGTGTATATGCCATGTCATTAAATCTGGATTTGAGCCATGGAATTATTTGGCTGCTTGCACGGATTGTGTTTTACTATTTGTGGTATTTGACATTATGCAACATACAGAATGTTAACCAAAGTGCATACCTTCTTAATGAGTCCAAAATAAATTAAGATATTTTATGGATTGTAATAATCTTGGGTTGAACTGGAATCTGTGTACCAGTTAATTTATGGTAGGAAACTCTTTTATATATAATTGCTCAATTTTCAGGGATGGGAACCAAAGTTCAGAGTCTGCCAGGATATTACTCAATGAGAGATCTTAATGAGGAATCCAGTAGTTGTGGCTGGCCCCTATATTATGGAGATAAAACACTGGCAAATGGGCATTATCATAATTATTTGCCAAGTGCTGCTGCGGATGCATGTTCATCTCATGATAAGGATGTTGTGAAGCAAACAATGCTTGAGCACGAGGCAATATTTAAGAATCAGGTATTTAGTTCTTTTTACCTGTTGACCTTTAGCTTAAATAATATCAGTGAGGATGTTTTTGGGTGTTGAAGGATTAAGTTTGATTGGTCCAATAAAATGTAAAAGTGAGAGGCCTTTTGGATTGTGAATTGTGATTTGCTGTGCTTCTCCAGAGTTTTTTCTATTTAAAATGTCTCTTTTTGAAATTTTTGCAGTGGATAGTATTTCATGTATGCTATCAACACTAGTTTGCAAACTTGCTTTAATCAATTTTAGAAGTAGCTTTTTCCACCAAGTGGTGGCATTTTTCAGATTAATTTATTTATGAACCCTATTATTAGTGAAACTTTTGATTTATTTATATTATGTATTCAATCAGGTCTTTGAACTTCACCGCTTATACAGAATACAAAGGGATTTGATGGATGAGGTTAAAATGAATGATTTACACAGAAACCAGATATCTGTTGAGACATCATTTTCCACAGGTCCCTTGGCTTCCCACATAACATCTGAAGATGGTAAGAAATGGCAGATTCCTGGATTTCCAATTGGAAGTTCTACTTCTGCTAGACCATCTATTTCAGGTGTTGAGGGCATTCATTCTCCTTTGAGTTCTAATAAAGGAATCAGTAGGCAAGTTGGTCTGTTCCCATCCCCAAATGGGAGTAGCTCGAAAGAAGTTGAGATACTGGGGTTCAGACCCTCAAAGGTAAGGAGAAAAATGTTTGACCTTCATCTCCCTGCTGATGAGTACATTGATACTGAGGAAAATGAACAGCCTGGTGATGAAAAGATTAGTGGCACAACAAAATATCTTTCTGATAGAAATTATAAGCCTGAAAAAGGAGGTGATATGAACCTTTTTTATGGCAATGGTGGCCAGGAAGACAACACTTTAAGACCCGAGCGATCTTTAAGAAGCGTAAATGGTCTGGCAGACTTAAATGAACCTGTTCAACGGGAAGAAACAAATGACATTGCATACGTTTCTCCCAAAAACCACAATCCCTGTCAAGGGGCAACTGAATGCTCTGATCTATCTGCTAAACAGAAGTCAAGGTTATTTGGTTTGTCTAAGGAAGATTTACTGAACTCACGTCATGGAACTGACAGCTGGGTTCAAAATAATGGATATTTGGATAATGACAGGAATGGGAAAATGTGGATTTCTTCAATAGAGTCAGGTTAGATTTCTTATTCGGCTGCTTGCTTCAAATTTACATTTTGAACCTGTCTCTCCTATCTGATGCTTTTCAAAGACACATGTTAGCTATATTAGCATGTGTCTCCGGTGATTTTGTTAAAATAAGCTGGTAAACTATATAATTTTAATAATAGTGAATTGCATGGATATTTTTGGTCCAAGTAGAATTTTGAAAGTTTGTTTGAAAAACATTGTATTTTTATATCTATTTTTTTTTTCATGTGGCAATAAACAAGTACTAATATTGTCGTGTTATATGATAAATCATCAAATTGTTTTTGATGATGGCAGGGCAAGCGAAAAGCAATCCTAAACCCATTCCTCAAGTCCTCAAACAAGAGCAATCACTTTTATCTTCCCAAACAATGCAAGATGAACACAGTAAAGTTCATGAACCTACAACTGATTGTCTAACTAATGGAAGCATGACGGATTTGTTGAGGGAAAAGACAGCTAGTGGTTTAGATATCATTCAAAGAAATCGTGAATGCTCTGCTAATAAACTTTCGGAGTCTGTTGCATCATCACATAGGAATGGTCTCTTTGCAATTGCTCCTTCCTCAGATTTAGCTAGGTCTTGGTCTCAATCATCTTGGGAAATGGCAAGTAGTAGCCTAAACCAGAAGTTGATTTCAGTACAGACACCTCCTTCTCCATGTCTAAATGCGTCTGTTGCCTTCAGTAGGAGTTCCCAGTCACATCAGAGTAACGGGATGTTGGGAGATAGTTGGCCTCCTCTAAATATCAATTCAAAGCTTAATACCAGATTTCAACATGAGGCATCTGCAAAAAATGGATTTTACACCAGGACATCATCTGGGACCAAGGAGCTTTCAGTGAACATCTCTTCAATTAGTTATCTCAACCAGGATAGTGATTGCAAGAAATTTCCTGAACATTTCAACAATGGTTCAGCAAACTGTTGCAAGAGTTCAACTTGCAATGACATAAAGTCTACCAAAAATATTAACTTGAATGAGATGCTTTCAAATGGTTATTCCAACAACTTGGTTTCCCAGTCAGGTCTTGGATTCAGGGATAGAGCACAAGAGCAAGAGGAGCAGCTTGCAGTGTTGCCTTGGCTTAGAGCCAAGTCAGCATCTAAGCGTGAGGCACAAAATGCTGGCAGAAGCTTAAATGCCGGAGGTTTAAGTGTTTTCCAAGTTGCTACTTTATCTAACAAAGATGAATCTGGAAAGGGTTCTAACGGAAAATTTATGCACAATGTAACTCCAGGTTTGTGTCCAAATGATATTGAGCCAAAAAGGATAGAAGTTAATGAGAGCTCTAGTAGTAAAAGGAAAATTCTTGGTGTTCCCATATTTGGCATACCTCATATTTCTTCTAAGGAGTCATCTTCATTCACCTCTCCATCTGTGTTGGTTCCTAATTCATCTGACATAGAATTAGCGGAAAATAATCAGAAAAAACAGATTCTTGATATTAACTTGCCTTGCGATGCTTCTGTTCCTGAGTTGGACGAACAAGCTCTCACTGAAGTTATTGTTTGTGAGACTGGATCATCTACTGCAAAAGCCAACTCTAGAAATCAGATTGATTTGAACTTGAGTATGAATGAGGAGGATGAAGCATTTCTGACTAATATTCCAGCTACCAGCTTAGAAACTAAAGTAGAAATAGATCTTGAAGCCCCTGCCATCCCTGAGACAGAGGAGGATGCCATTCCTGAAGAAAAGAAGCTTGAAACTCCATCAGTATCACCACTAGGCCAGCAGGGCACAGTTGAAAAGCTGCAGGATGAACTTATGAGGCATGCAGCGGAGGCAATTGTTGTCTTGTCATCTTCTTTCTGCGAGCAAGTGGATGATGTGATCAGCAGTCCATCAGAAAGCCCGGTGGTGGACCCTCTAAGTTGGTTTGTGGATATAGTTTCCTCATGTGTGGATGATTTGCAGAAGAATATTGATAATCAAAGGGGAAAAGATGGTGAGGATAATGAGGAATCTTCCTTAGATGGCATGGATTACTTTGAATCAATGACATTGAAACTGACAGAGACCAAGGAAGAAGAATACATGCCCGAGCCCCTTGTTCCAGAAAACTTTAAAGTGGAAGAAACTGGAACAACCTCTCTACCTACTAGGACACGAAAGGGGCCAGCAAGGAGAGGGAGGCAGAGAAGAGACTTCCAAAGGGACATCCTTCCAGGGCTTGCTTCTTTATCAAGGCACGAAGTAACAGAAGATCTTCAAACGTTTGGAGGGCTTATGAGAGCAACAGGCCATGCGTGGCATTCAGGATTAAACAGGAGAAGCTCAGCTAGGAATGGATGTGGTAGGGGTAGGCGGCGGTCACAGCCACAGGTAAGCCCGTCTCCCCCTCCGCCTCCTCCTCCGGTGGCAGCCATTGAAACAAGCAACACCCCACTTATTGAGCAGCTTAATAACATTGAAGTGGCATTGGAGGATAGAAGCCTCACAGGTTGGGGCAAGACAACCAGAAGGCCCCGCAGACAAAGGTTTCCGGCAGGTAATCCTCCGTCCATCCGGTTAGTCTGATCACTGGTAGAGGCTTAAATTTATAGATGAGAATTTATAGAGGGTAAGCAGAAAGTTCAGGTCCATTGCAATATTGTTGGAACACAATGTTAATCTGAAACAAAGGATTTCTCTTGTAAATTTCTTCAAACCCGAATTTGGGTATATGTTTGATTTTGAGTCAGTCTTTGGTCGATACCAACTTAAATAACGTGGCATGATTTCTTCGTGGTTGTCTCTTTTTTAAGAACTGTTCGGAGCAGATATATACAGTTTGTGCACTCTCACTGTCTTGGATTTTTACTACTGATTTTTGGGTTATACTGCACATTAGGCTGCATGCTTAAATGAATTGGATCTCCATCAAATACTACTTTTAGCTTATGACAGGGTCATAGATTCCTTACTCTGTTGTGGAAATTTATGGTAAGATTCTTCTCCTCAATCGCAGATCTTCATTAGTGTAATCAAATATTTTCCAGCTTTGTAGTTATAAAGGAAGAATAGATGTTCAATATATATAATTTTTCTATTAAATTGCAACCCCCCTACTATACTGGTGGATTCTTTTGTTTTTCAACGGAAAAAATAATTCCATAGATGGAATTCTAATGTAGATACACCTTTTTTATATGTATTTATGTTTTTGGAATATTTTTATATGTCAACTGTTAATTTGAGTTTATATCATAAACCATGCATCCATCCTCAGGGTGAGATATTTTCTTCCCTGAGCTATGTACTTCTAATTATTTAAGTGTTGTTTTTCTTGTATTTTTTTTTATTGTAAAATCATCAATAATTCTTTCATAATCAAGTTTTTTTAATTATTTTCGATATAAATTAGAACAAGATTATTTAATCTGTATTGTGATACAGTAGATATAAAATATTTTAACAAATTTAATTTTGAAAAACTTCTTTTAGCATATTTAATAATAATGCAAATAGTTAATATTATTTTATAAGTATACATTAGGGAAACAACTAGCTATATATGTTTGCAATGTAAATTTAACTCTTGTTCAATGATTTAAGTCTTTGGATACTACATAAAAATCTAAAAAAAAAATAAAAAATCATATGTATCATATTGCTAAAATATTCTTTTAGTCAATTATTTGATTCATAATATATAAAAAAATAAAATGATTCAACATTTTTTTAATAAATTCACCGTCAGTATCTATTTCATTTATAATGTTTTTCTTTTTTTTTCATTTAAATTATGCATTTTTCTTTTTAATTTAAAATGACAAAATAGTTATTTCTTAGGTAACATTTTCAACAATTAAACAGATATAAACAAAAAATTATAATCTACTAATAAAAGCATCTAATAAATAAATGTTAATGAGAATAATGACATGAAGAATACTACTTGAGTGCTAATTTTATATCTTCAACTTGCCTTAATTTATTCTTCTTCCCATAACTCATCCAGAAGTAACTGGGAGAATAAATTAGAAACAAAAATTAAAAAGTAATTGGGATAATAAATTAGAAATAGAAAAATAAAAGGTGAAGTGACTGTTTACTATCATATGCAAGAAAAATAAATGATTTCAAACATAATGTCTGGTGTAATGATGAAATATAATGAGAAATTTACATGAAGTAAATAAATATAAAAAGGTGGTGTGATTATTTAGTCTTATGTGTATGTGAGAGGAATGATTTAAACACAATAGTTAATGGTAAAGATACAAAATGATTCATGCCAGTGGAGTTTCAAAGTTCAATTTGCTGATTTCAACAAAATGTCACAATATTGAATAGTGATAGTAAAAAGAAAGGTACCTAAAGATAAAGGGCGAAAACAAAGAAGATGAGAAATAAAAGAAAGGAAAGATGTTTAAATGGTCCTTTAGATTTAGAAATTTTATTATATCCATAATTACATATTTTAATGTTAAATATTCACTGCCTCTTTATTTTTTTCAAATAATATATTAGATAATAGAAATATCACTATCACTGATTAATGTTTTGTTGAGTGATAGTAGTCTTATTATGATTATTTTATTTTTCTAATAAAAATGTATATAATTTACAACAACAATATAGGACTGTATTTTAATTGACGCACGCTCTTTTTTTTTTTCTCAAAATTACTTAAACCGATAATTTTTTAATTTGTATAACTATACAATGAAGAACTTTTGTTTAATAGAATCACTTTTTACTTATTAATAATAATTATGATATTTTTAATTTTAATATTTGTGTGATTTTTTATTTTCCTTCAATCCTAACACTGTGTTTGTTTGAACTAATTTGTGTGAATGTAATGTTCAACCGGATGGATTATTGTAGATAAAATTTGCTTGATTGCTTTAATTTGAGAAGATTTACAGGATGTGATTCTAGTTCATGTGAAGATATTTAAAGAAATAGAATAGAAAATTACGAAGCAGACATTATAAGTGAGTTAGAAATTACAAAATATTCTTTTTCATAAGAATCAATTAGTAATTTCACAAATATATCAATTAAAAAAAATAAAAGAATTTATAACATCTATCAAATCATTCTCAGACTTTCACAAACATTCTCATCTCTTCAAATCTTACCATTTATCAATTAATCCAAACAACTTTATCATTCACACACAATTTTCCTAATTTTTTCACATTTATTTCTTTAAATTCACTAACCAAACAAAACTTAAATCTCCACTTCACCGTGACAAGGAGGTCACTGGCCCACCTAGATACAATCACAATCTATAAAAATCCATCAAATATAGCTATTCTTCTCCTATGCCCCAGACCAATAGACCATAGGATTTGATTTGTTAATATGGAATCTAAACATTTCTATTTAGGTAAATATTTTAAAAGAATATTATTCAGTGTGATTCTTAAGAAAGTGAACTCAAAACATGAGATTCATTTTCTTCTATTGTCATTTCTTTTGCTCATTCTTCTGTCTTAATTTCTTTTTTTTGCAGTCTTTTATTATAATTGAACTTCATAATTATTGCCCAATACTTGTAAGTTTACTTTTTCTAAGTAGTTGTTTTAGATTTAATGGAGTATGAGCTGAAATCCTTTTAAAATAAGAGTTGAACTGACGCACTATTTTTTATGAATTGTGATTAAGGAGAGTAATACTTAATAATACAAATAAATGCTTGGTAGTTGCTACCTTTTCTAGGATTTGATTAGGCCAAAAGAGATGACGTGTTAATGAGACACGCAATTATGCAATTATGCATCGAACTAATCGAAGTGATCTTCCCAACACATATTTGTTCCTCTCATAAATATGCATGTAAGATTGTTACCTATAACAAAAATAATTCTCAAATTTATTTTTGTAATATTTTGTCGGTTTAAAATTAATTTTGATGTGTAGAATGGATCTTGTAAAAACGGAAAAACTTTTAACTTTTATTGAATAAAAATTAATTTAGGAAATTATTTAATTCTTTTAATTTATTTCACTAATTAAATAAATTTAAATATTTTTAACTCATTTTTAAATTATCATATCCAGTAAATTTTACCAAAATATAAAACAAATAAATTTGACCAAAATCTAAAACAAAGAAATTTGACCAAAACCAATAATTTTTTGTCCTTAAAAAGGTTCTGCTCTCTTATATGACATTAACAATTTGTGTAATCCTACCAATTTTCCTACCATGCCTGTTAAAAATAAATAAATGAATAGTCAACGTAATTTAAAAGCATTTATAATTTCTCAGTAATTAAATTATTTATGTTAATAAATAAATGAATAGTCAACGTAATTTAATAGCATTTATAATTTCTCAGTAATTAAATTATTTATGTTAATAAATAAATGAATAGTCAACGTAATTTAATAGCATTTATAATTTCTCAGTAATTAAATTATTTATGTTATTTATTGAATTTTGAAACTAAAATGAACGTCAAAAGATATTTTTGAACTTTTTGCAATTATACTTATTTTTATCAATTTTGAAACACCTATACAGGAAAAATTCTTTTAACACATGAATAATTAGATATCTACAATTAAAATTGTTTTTATATATAGGCCAATTTATCTTATTTTTATATCTTAATTTTATTAATAATATATATATATATATATATATA
>Ga0099824_1002749_pt1 | contig 25750 bp, 11 predicted proteins | sample SiratrowhiteBW_FD_76837 | JGI IMG/M metagenome (GOLD analysis project Ga0099824, IMG submission 76837) | Root nodule microbial communities of legume samples collected from California, USA - Siratro white BW | ecosystem: Host-associated > Plants > Roots > Nodule | place: USA: California...
ATATATATATATATATATATATATATATATATATATATATATATAAAGTTATTTAAGTTTCAATAACTATTTATTTGTAATTACATATTAGAAACATTCATGAGTTCTCATCACTAAGTACCTTCGTAAATATGATTTATTGGAAGAATAAAACTTAAATATCTCATACAATATAACTTTTTATAATATCAAGGATTGCATATAATATTAAAGATAGTTTTATCTAATATAACTTTTTATAATATCAAGGATTGCATATAATATTAAAGATAGTTTTATCTAACTCACATAAATTATAACCTGTGATTTTTCAAAATTTCTATTCCACCTGTGATTTCTCAAAATTTATATTCCAAAGCACTTTATAAATAATTTATATAAATTGTTTAATTAAAAGTAAAATAATAGTCAAAGAAAACATTTCATAAATGGGATAGTTTTTTGAGTGAAGTGTTATTTGAGTACCATTATTTCATATGAGAGAGAATCATTTCAATTTCGTCCTTATCAAATGTCTAATGATTACTTAATCATCAATTAATCTTTATTTAAGTGTTATTGAAATATTTAAGTGATTAAACTATAGAGAAGAGAATTGTTATAATATTTATTTCATTCGAGAGATCACCTATTACATAAGTGACCAAAATTCTAATGAAGAGAGAATCTATACAACCTCTCTCATTTGAACTATCATCCATAGTTTAAGCAATTGAACATTTCTCTTAAGCGACACTAAATTGCTTAAGAGAGATAAACAAATCACACAAACTAAGTTTTTATTTTAATTTAATTACAACAACTATTTTAGAAATTTAAAATATTTTTTTCCTATAATATTTAAACTTCTTCATTCTTTCAAGAGAATTTTACAACATCTTGTAAACATCAATAGTTTTTTTAAAATGTGTTGAAAGTTGTTTCACACAAACAAATTTTTTAGAAAAAAGTATGATGTCATTGTTTTGGAGTGAGCTAATTGTATCAGGCCCTACACTTTACTCAAAAGCTGGAAGGAAGCTACATACCTAGTCATGTGAAGCTCTGTTGTGTTGAAAATATGTTTCAAAGAAGCTACACACATTTAATATTATTTAAGTCAATAACATTTAATGTGTCTCGTAGCTTCAAAGCATGCTTAGATGCAAGAAAATGCAATATCAAAAGAAGACCCTTATAATGACTACAAAAGTTTTACAATTATTCTTTTGTTCCCTACTCTATATAAAAAAGATATTTGTGAGAAAAGAAGACTAACGAATCTATTTCAATGAGAACATTCACAAGAACTTAAGTCATCCTTATCCTCTAGAGTTGTGAAAAAAAACATTGTCCATGTTTATAGCTGTTTAGAGGAGTGTGTTTTATCTTGTACCCATTGTAAGATGTTATGCTCTTTTTTTAGTATGAAAATTGTGTGATCTTTTTAAATCACTTTTTTTTTTTTTAAACCTTTTCGATTTTAGCCACAAGTGGTTGTTGTCAAAATAAGACTCAATCTTAGTAGAGTGTTTGTGTTCCTAACAATACTTGTTGGGTTAGCCAAGAGTAGTTGAGTTTCAAATAATATTCGATTTAATCAAGAGTGGTTGCGTTCCAAACAATACTTAGGATTTTAGTCTAAATTGGTTGTGTTCAAATAATACTTTGATTATTTTAGTCATGAGTGGCTGAGAACCAAACCATACTCACTTATATATCTTTGCAACATTAGTCTTCTTTGTGAAGCTTGATAATCAAGAATTGAACATAGTCTAGATTATTAGATGAACCAGTATAAAAAAATTGTGTAAAAATCTCTTATCCCTTATCTCTTTTGATTTCATGTTATCAATCTAAGTCCAGTCTTAAAAGGAGAGTTTTACAAAAGCAAGTTTTAACAAAGTATCTTTTTAAAGTGTCTATCAAACTTAAAGTTACAATTAACGATCTTCATCAAATGTCACTCTTAAGAAAATTATTTTAAAAGATTGTTTGTCAAGTATAAATTGTGTCTATTATCTCATATCAAATGAGGTCTTATAAAAATATTTTAAAATATAATAAAATTATATCTTCTTGTGTTTTGACTTGTTTTACTCATGTTATGAAAATGTTTCAAAATACAATAACCTTCTCTTTTTCATTTTTGTTTCTACTCTAGTTTGATTTTTTTCATATAATTTTGAACATAGGTCATTGAAAAATTACTCTCTACATTTCATTAGTGTATTTGATCTTGCAAAACAATTTCAAAAGTTTTTAACTACTCAAATATCATAAAAATCCAATAATTCAAATCTCACATTAACAACATAATTAAATTCATAATTGTTTTATCAAGGTCTTCAAGATTCTACTCTCACCATTATCAATATTTTCCAAAGTAGTAAATCTCTTACCTTAAACTTTATGTTCTTCAAAGAAAATCTTATAAAAACTTTAAAAAATTAAACAAGTTCTATCTTACTCAAAGAAATTTGATTAACAAACCAAATATATATCACCATGAACTTACACTAACAAAAATTTATCGATTAAACTCAAATCTCGCACTTAACAAAACCATTACATACATATAAATCTAAAAATAACGAAAATTAATTTTATATTATTTATAATTTTTATAAATTTTTAAATAATAAAAATATTTATTTTCCATTTAACTCATATTTTCTTCTTTAAAGCTGTAAAATTGGTCCTAAAAATAAGTAATATTTATATTATAAATTTACATTTAACAACAGGTACCCATTTAATTTGAAACTTAAATATATCTTATGATTGATATTGAGTTTTTTAAGGAAAGACACTAAAGAAATTTAACATCATTAAGAATAAATTCATATAAAAGAATCAAAAAGAGCACTTCTAATCCAAAATTGGAAGAGAATAAATTTGTACATTTTTTCTCTTTATTTTTATCTAAGATAAGTTTTCCATCTACCGTTTTCCAACCACCCATATTGGAAGAAAAGGCATAATAACATAAAAGTGGACAAGCAATTAAGAGTAAGAATATATACTAGCTTAAAACTTGTATACAATGTTTCAAAGAAAAATCACCATCCATGAGAGGTTTTCAGAAGGAAAGAGAAGTGTGAAAAATCCAAAACGTAAATATTCTATGAAAATTTCAATATTGGACATTCGAGCAAAATAAAGTTGAACCTGATAGTTGTTCTCTCCCATTGTCTTCTATTTCCTTAACATCTGTCTATGATAGGACATTTTAATCATTTTCTTCCATTCCTTTTCTCTATTCGATTTCCTATCCAAATATATGTATACACAAGTTAGATTTTTTTTGCATGTTCCAATTCTAAGCATAACACGTTTTTTTTTCTTTTAATTTTAAAACGCATGTTTTTATCTACAGCCACAGTAAAGAAAAGACAGCTATATATATATATATATTAATTAATGGCAAAAGAAAATTTATGGCCAATTGTAAATTTATGCGTTAATTTTGTCTATTATTGTCCAAGAAAAATAAATTATGTATGTTCACAGCTCAGGATGAACTTGACGATAGCAACTTTAGTTTTTAATTTTTGTTATACAAAACTTTGAATGAAAATTACTTTAACAATCCGTCTACAAGTAATGCCGGCAAATTTGACACAGATGAATCTGAGTTTAATAGATTAAGCGAATTAGGAAAGGTTTGATTGTTGTTCAAGTTATTGTAATCCACCAAATCAGGGTTGTGGTCATCTTCATTCTAGAAGAGGTGGAGGAATTCAATTTTAACCTTTTCAAAGGAACTGCAGAGAAGATGACAAACCTAATTTTGATATTACCAGTGTTTAAAATCGATCCCACTAAAGTAATAACTAAAAATTATCTAAGAAACTTATAAAGGGACAAAATTGAATTTTTTATTTATATTTCTTTGCTTTTTTCTTCCTAAAACCAGTTATTACTGTCTAGTTTATGGTTTGAAAGTTTAGAACCTAAGCCGAATTGAAGTGTAAATGTATGTTATTGAGCTCTTTCTGAAAAAACATATGAAAATATAGTAATAGGTATTGTTATTAGCCAGTAAAATATTTTTAGACTGCTTACTTTATTTTTTTGAAAAAAATCTTATAATTGGGCAATTTAATAGAAAATTTTATAAATAGGTAGAAAATAATAAATTCCAGCAGGTGGAAAGTTTGTTTAGGTGAGCCGATTTTACAAGAAAGAAATTATACATTACGGCTCTTGCATGAAAATTAAAATCACGATTTCTTCGTGATAATTCATTCTGATAATTATTTTTTTTACTTATTTAGGGATACTCTTTCCAAATTTTACACTGTTATGAAAACTCTTCCTAACTTTTTAGTATGCAACCGTATAACTTTGAAGAAGAATAACAATAAATTAAATATTGTTATTTAACATATACATTTGACAAATCTATTGACTTTTTAATTGGTATTTTTATTTTAATTTTATATTTGAAAATTAGAAAAAAAAAAGACATTTTTTAATGAAAATGTTGAGAATTAGAAGATTAAAAACCATAAAAGAAATTGTTTTATTTAACTCAGATGTTATTTTATCTTCAAACTGAACCGTTATGTAATTTGAACATACTATAATGTATATATTGGTATATATCCTGTTTATGACTTCATTATTTAAATTTTTTTAATTGCAATATTATTTTTTTTAATTGCAATATTAATTTTTTTAATGATCTTTGAATTTTTACACATTCAAAATTTAACGTATTTATGGTGTGTACAGAAATATTAAATAGTTTATTTAGTTTCTAGCACATTTGCTTCATTAGAATTTGTATTTAAATTATTTATGATTTATTGAAAAAAGAACATTTTAAAGAGTAAATTTTTCATGTATTTTAATATTTAAAAGACTCCTTCTAATAGAAGAATATTTAAAAAAAAACTAAATTGTTATATTTTTCCTATAATTATATATTTTATGAGAATATATTATTCATAGATATAAAATAATGTGGTACGTATATGAATAAAATATTTTAAAAAATAAGTATATTATTTTCTTAATTTATATGTTTAATTTACAGTAGTTTCATATATTTCTTTTCATATTACTTAATATAAGACCCACTTACTCACTTTAGAGTGAATAAAAACTCTAATGTGTTTAAAAGATATGTATTAAAAAAAATCTGAAACTAATACTTAACTCAAAAATCTAAATACTTTAATATAGCTCAATATTGTCATTGATATTTAATAAAGCATAATATAATAATCTTTATTTTTTCACCACGATCTTAATTTATATTCATATATAATTTAGATTATCAATAAAATCATATCTCATTTCATTAATGAGTTTGACATATGAAACATAACCAAATCAAACTAAAATATTAATACTACAAAAAATGTTATAATTAAAATATTTAAAACACTTAAATTTTATTATTAATATTTAAAAATATAATAAAAATATGAAATATATATATTAGTTAATACAAAATATAAATTATTAGATGAACTTATATATCTTTCGTTATCAGGAGTAAATCCAATCTACATATTTACTGTCTATGTGTTTGATCATTCTCCTTGAATCTAACATGGGATCATCCGTTATGTCTCAAATTACAGTCTATTAAGTATAACTTAATGGTGCAATAAAAAAAATGAAAGATATAAAGATAATTACAAATAATAAATAATATATTTTGATAAAAAAATATTTATTTTCGAGGAGATGTATAAACTAGAATAAGTATAGAACTATTGTAAATCATAAGAATTACACATCTCCAAAATATTAAAATAAAGTAAACAAGTATTACGTTATCTTGTAGGTCAATTTTTAAAATTTAGATCAGATTTAAAGCTATATTTTTTTAATAAAGTTTCATAATTTATCGAAATGCATATAAGTACGTATTGTAATTTTTATTATATATTATATATGATATGATTGATGTAAAGAAAACCTTTTTTTGTGAGGGACATTTTCATCTGCATAAATAATACATACATACCTTGAATCTCGGGTACTTGAATAGCAAGAAGGAGGTTTGAATAGCAAAGTTCATGCCACAAATAAAAGTCTAATAATCCAATAAAGTGTTTTTGTTGAAATTTTATTCTTTCTGTCACTGTCATTGGAGCTGTGAAGGAGAAAAGGTAAGTATAACTTAAAAAGTACACTATATATATTTATGGATGATCAACTTTTTGTAAATTAAAAATAAAAATATAAATAATAATGTGTGTCCTACTTGTTTATAATTGATATTATATTTTAAAATATGCCCTATTTTTCTAATTAAGACATTCATTTTTTTTATTATAATACAAACATTGTAAAGAAAAAAATTAATAATTATAAAATATAGAGGAAAGAACTTTGTATTTTTAAAAACAGTTATTTTATGGTGTTTATTTGTATAAATTAGAATGATGCTAAATATTTATAAATATATAATTATCTTAATTTTATTTACTTGCACCCACCAACGTGTATATATACATATATTAATAAAAAGTTATGTAGGCTTTACTTTTTATTTGAATGGCTTGAATTATAATTCTAAAAAAGAAATCAATAAGAAATAATGTGTTCAAATGTATTAAAGAATGCGTTGTTTGTATTCCTCTGTATAAATTTTAATTAATAAAAGATAATGTTATATATTATAGAATCCATTGATTTTATTCCTCTATATTGTGAAATTAAAAATATATAATAATATAAAAACATTATAAATAGGATGTCAAATATTACTCAATTCTCACTGCACTGCACTGCACTACACACAAGATGTTCAGCTCTAATAAGAAGAAAACTGAAACAAGATCTTCATAATCACCTATAACACCGAAAATAATTACTCTAATTTACTTTATTAAATATTTAAAATAATACTAACAAAATTTATTTTATTACTAATCGTTATTAAAAAATTATTATTTATTATAAAATAACATATTTTTATAATATTTAACGTGAAGAAAAAAAATAATGCCTCATTAAAAATATCTCATAAAAAATAGAAATAATTATTTTTTCTAAACTACATTAAGAAGAAATGAGAGAAAGGATATGAGTATAATAACACGGACATCATACATGAAATAGAAAAACTTCAGAGTGGCCTGATAAAGGACGAATAATCTCTTTTCCAAGTCAGATCAAGTGATTCGCAAAAGAAAACAAAAAAAGAAAGAATATTTTGATTTTTGAAACAAGTAAGAACATGCTTTATTTCAATTTTATATCTATAATTTTTAAGGTCAAGAAACTATAATTACTTATATGTGGTCCCTACTCAGCTGCATGAAAAGGGCAGAAGAAAAGAGTCGCATTAAGCATAAGCATACACACCGACACACAGCCAAACCTATTCGGAGGCAGAGATCGACCAACAGAGTGAAGAAATTCCATATTTTTTCCCTTTGTCTCCATACCATTTTGAATCTTTAAATTTTCATCCTAATCCTTAACTTTAAATACTAATCAGAAATTGTATTGATATATAATCCAATTTCTTTCATACAGAAATAGCAAGAGAGAATGAAAGAAGTTTTTGAAATAAGTTAATTAATATAAAAATACTATAAAAAATGGTAGAAAAATTGAATGAAACACCAGCCATCCATTCTTAAAGTTACTAGTCTCTTTGGTTTTTTTGAAGTGAATTTTTACTACACCTTTTTTTTTTTTTTTCTATTTACATCTACCAGTAAACACCTTTACAACACATTAAAAGCTGCAAGTAGATGTACAGAGAAAATTATGTAAGCTACACATTAGTCTAATTTGCAGTCTTAGAATGAGAGATTAATCATTTCTTTTAAGGAAAAACAATCCAAAATCACATGATGACTTACTAATGTGTGTGAAGCATTTTGGTTATAAATCTGAAAGCCTTAATCAAAAGTTTCCCATTTTGTAGTCACCACAACAGAGTCAGAATGTTGCATTGCTTGCTGCTTCTTAGCATTTCCCTGCCTCTGAAAGTCATCAGGATAATGCATCTTAATCTTGTTTTCATCATTTTTAAGAGGAATTGAATTTTGCCTTGTCATCCTCAACATATCAAGAGTCTCAATGTGTTTCTGAACTCTCCTAACCTTCACATAATTTTTTTTCAGACATACAATGTTAGTGACAAATATTTTGTTTAATATCAATCGACATATATTTTCAGTTTTGGAGATCGATCAAGAGTTAGTACCAGCTCTCTTTTTAGCATTTTCAGATCACCTTCGCCATAAATTTCATCTAATGCAATCAATGTTCTCATCAAATTTTCAGTCAGATTCTCCACATCTAAATCTGCTACAATGCTACCTGTGGAAGCATCAGTCTCCAATGCTGCAACCTGTCCAATTTCAATTAATTAAAGACATTAATTAGTAGGAAAAATAGGTACCACAGTTCACACCACCTAAATTAATAGTGAAATTTCCCATATAATTTGTGAAACTAAGCACCTTCTTGGATAATTTGTCAACTTCCAGCTTTATTTCTGCCAAGGATTTTGAAGTCTTTTCCTTTTTCATAATTTTTAACTTCTCAAGTATCCTTCTTTCTCTGTTCTCAATGTCCACAAGAAGCACCAATTTTGACCCATCTTTGACTCTCTCAACATCAAGATATGACTTTGAATCTCTCTCCTTGTTTTTGTAAATCAACTTCTGATCCTCAATGTGCAGTCCAGTAGGTTCTGTTAACATTTTCTTCAATTCCCCTGCAACCCCAAAGAACCACATCCAATAATCCATCAACTTGTACAACAATCTGTAAAAAAAGTAAAAGTATATGCAGTATAAAGTATAATTCAATCAAGATCTCTGTGTATAATGACATTATCTCTTATCATATATGAAATATACTAATTTTTTTAATTTTGCACAATTACCACCAAAATTATACTAATGATGATTTCTAACTATATTGTGGATGAATGAAATTAAACTCTGAAACAACAAAAGAGAGAAATTCCAAGGAATGGATTTACCAAAGCTTGCATGAGAACTGATTTGAATTTGGTGATAGGATGATCCATATTTCACTCTGACTCTGATGGTGGATTTAGATGTGAAATTTTTATTCACATCTGAGTTACGTTTCTGCACCACCATTCCTCCTGGCCTTAATTCCCATTCAGCCATGTTTGTGTTGCCATTACCACCAATGTCACCTCTTCTGCTGCTCGAAAACATGTGGTGTCACTTTTACTCCTTTGTGTGCGGGCTTTGACCAAAGCCAATTTTATGGCTGCAAAAGAAGAGAGTGGCCTTGTGTTTCTCAAAGAAAAAAGGACATAAAAAAGAGGTTCCTCCCTTGGAAGGAAGGAAACCAAGGAGAGAAGAAAGAACCTTGGCTTGTCCAAAAGCCTACTCTTCATGATGGAAAATAAAATAGAAGAGTAGAAAAACAAAAGGAAAAGAAAGTTCAGGTAAGTAAGATTAGAATAATTTAAAGGAAGAAAAAGGTACAAACCTTGAGTTTGGTGAAGCGAGCGGAAACCAGCAGTCGGTGGAGGAAAGAACAGAGAGAATGGAGAAGAGAAAGAAACCGACTGGGAAATACTATGATGATGGGATAAGTGAAAGAAAATATGAGAAGAAAAGAAATAAAAAAAAAAAACAAAGAAACTGTGTGGCAGCAGCAGAAAGTGTCAGAATTTTGAATGAAGAATATAAGGAAAAAAATGAGAAGAGAAAAAAAAGTAAAATCAAATCTGGTAACGCGGTGGAAGAAACCGAGAAGGAAAAACTGTGGTTTTTGGACAAAACGGAGGTTTCACTCGGGAATTACCACTGTCTGCATTAGTCAAGTGGGAATTAATTAATGAAAATATTGAACCATAAATTGTGTGTGCTGTTGCTCTTCTGTTTCACATCAACTTATGTCAGTGTTAACTTACTTTTCACAACTTAATATCCAATCAAATATCATACATCACCTTAAAGAAAATTTATCACCTTAAAGAAAATTGAGAACTTACCAAAAACAAATTTATATTGTGTTCATTCTTACCATGTATACCTTAAAAATCGTATTTATTATGATTTTTTATTAGTTGAAATTTCAATTTTCTTTTCCATTTTTTTATTTCACAAAAATCAATACAATATACTTCTTAATTTATCTTTCACTTTGCCTGAAATATGAAGTAGGATAGGAGGAAAGGTAGATATACAATGAGTTCTGTTCTTTGTCTAAAAAGTTAAAGCACGTATTCTATGTTTTTCTTCTTCTCGTTTTTTGTTTCTTTTATTATATGTTGAAAAAAAACTATAGCGAATGAATCAACAAGAAATACTAATTTCTTCCACATAATTGTCAGGTTGAAGCAACTGAGTTACACAGTGAAAAATGCTAAATCTGGAGCCAGTTTCCTGGTGTCTACTTACTGGAGTCATTTTTAACAAAATTAAGAATATTCTTACTCAGTAAAGAACCACCCTTTAGTGCACAATGTTAGTAATGCTATTGTAAGGCCACATCACCAAGATCAGGGCAAGTATTTAAGCCTGCATGGTCTCTCACATAATTTCACTACTGTCAGTCTGTTAGTGCAATCAATGTCATTCTTATTATTTGATTTGTTACCAAATTTAAAATACTAACTAAAGCTATGACTCTTTAATCACCAATTCTGTGATATTATGTTGAAGGAGATAAAAAATATATATTTTTATGTTCATTATATCAAAATATTTTTATTTGATCAGTATGTAAGAAAATTAGTTTTAACCAACTCAGATAGGCAACTGGCTCCTACGAGCTACACGCCTGAGATTTTGTTTTCATTAACAGAATCGAGATTGAGATGATTTGCAGGATGAATTTAAAATATTAAATTAATTTTCAAAAAATATTTTACAGATCCTAAAATAAACACAAGAAATTAAATCCCTCGACTTTAGAATTAAAAGAAAAACGATTTGATATCCAACAGCCCAAGAAAAAAAAAAATGGACGTGAATAGACCATAAAAATAAAAGCCAACAATAACTTAGGAAAGAAAAGGTAGACCAATAAAAATAAAAGCCAACAATAACTTATGAAAGAAAAGGTAGAAGAGGAGCTTCCTCTTAACAAGCAGGAGAAAGAGAAACATGATCCCCCCATGTTAGCGAAACAAGCATGAAGAAATCTATAGGCCGTTCAATGCCATGAGTAACAAAGGAAATCCTTCAAGAGGAGGTTGAAAATAACTGAACAGTAATAAAAGTAAAACGTACAAGTGGTCCACAAACCCGTTTGCTTCCCTGAACATGATGTTCTCTCTATCCATACTATGACAGTGTCAGATCTTCAACAGGATTTGACTAATGAACATATCACAAAATAGGCAGATTACATGACAAAGTAAAAAAAGAAAGATGCCTGCATAAAATGAGAACACTTGTATCACTCTAAAAATAATATTAAAATTTGTTGATGTGTAAATCTTATTGACCAAAACAAGAAATCTGTGAATCCCATCAGCATTCATGTTTATTTAAAATCATTAGTGTCATTTTAAGAACAGAAACTCTAGGGAAACCAGCTGACACGAAGTCCCCAGGAGTACATCAAGACGAAAATGGTTTGATTGATGGATTAAATAATCTCATTTCCTCTTCAAACAAACTTAATAATCTCGTTTCTTTAAATTTCTCGCTCCCCTCTAAGGTAGAGCACTGTCCCAGACATTTTCAGACAGGTGTATTTCAGAAAGATGAAATTCTTAGACCTGTGATAGGCAGCTCGTACCCAAATGCATCTTCGTATCACTGCCCTTACTTTCTGGGCAACAAAGCATGCATCACTTTGTACAAAATGACAGCAAATGATTTGATGGGTTAAAAACTAAATAGCACAGTTGGTACCATACAGCAGAGTGTCTGCATATTTGTCTATAATTAAGATTTCAAAAATATAGCCTCTAGCAGTAATCGTTACGAGATCTGAGCAATCACAGAAATACAAATGTGTTCCTTATCAAAGAAATACAACTCAATGCTAAAACCAGGAGCATGAAAGAGCCCACCCATTTTTTCAAGACCATGGGAGCTGTTACAAGAGGTTGAAAACCAGAGGCAGAAAAGCTCTGGAAACCCGTTCTCCCACATTATCCTAATCCAATTTCAAAAATTCCAACAAGAATAAACAGCATTGTCTACCTCACTGTTCCTTCTGAGCTTTGGATCTAGCAGGCCTTTTAGGCTTGATTACTTTACCAAGAAGAATCGTAACAACAGGAATAATGGTCCCAATGTAATACACACTTCCATATGAGGCAAGAGTTTCATTCAGACTTAACACCTATTCAAAGATAAACAATAGAAAAATGTAAAAAACCTTGAAATCCATATTAGCATGTTTAAGGCTGAAAATAGAAGTTGTAAATGTGTGTGTTAGTGTTTTTGCAGAGGGGGGTACGGAGAGAAAGAGGACGAACCATGAAACCAACGCAGGAGTAATTTAGAACCAAAAGTGTATAGGCAAAATTCATAATCACAAAGACATTCTTAACCAGAGACATCGTCGGAGGCACCGCTTGCTGCCATCTGTAAATGACTGTTTCAAAAGAAACACCGCGACTCATGTTAACTAACCGAATAAAAGATATCAAATGTGCAAAAATCAACATATACCTCTGGAACCAGCAATCATTAATGCTGACTGAACAAAGAATATTATGTAGCCAGGGTACAGGCCCTACAACGATGAAGTCAAATTGTTAGGAAAAAACTGTCACAAATCCTTGCATACAGACCAAAGATCGACAATATTAAAACCAGAACACCAAAGTTGTTTCACACAACAGTTTCTTTTTGAGCTGGCTAAAATAGATCTCTTTTCCCGAGTAACGTAGTAGAAGAAATTAATGGATATATTTATACATCACCTCATCTATCACATACTTCTTATTCACAAATGTAATGATTATTTGTCTAATAATTAGTTTTTCCTAAAAAACTATACATACATTTGCAAATATAGTAAGCTTGAGGAAATAATAATGCAAATACCCACGTACAGCACAATAGAAACAATCCATGTAAAATGCAGCTAAAATTTCACTCACATGCCAAACAGCACTGACGGTCTGGGTGGCAAGTAGCTGAAAGAAACCTGGTTTCTTCCCATTCTGAATAAGCCTCTCATAAACATCTACCAAAACCCAAACAATAGCAACATTAATATGGTATATATCATTGTCAACCTTTCGGAATGGCATATAAATAGGTAATCTACATAAAGTTTAATTTTGTATCTAGCAAATCCTACAGGGTGAACGAAAAACTGAAAATCAATTGTTCATGACTTTTTACCCTTTTCTTTTGATCAGGGGTTCATAGCTTGATCATGCTATAATTTACTGTAAACAAAAACCATGTTCTAATTTAAGGAGAGAGATTATTAAAATGACCCAAGTAATCCATGATAGAAAGTTCCAACTAAGTCCCTTCTTTTAAAAACATCTTTATAAATACTTAAGAGGTATAGAAGAAGAATATAATAAAGCAAAAATAATTAAGTTTCCTGCATCAGTCAAATCAAAATCATCTTTATGTAACTTTCTAGAAGTTCTTCCATTTAACATCTTCAAAACTGGTGTTTAATTCAAGAAGAGATATTATTAATAAGACCCAACTAAGGCATGATACAAAGTTCCTACTATGGCCATTTTTTTCTGATAAACACCTTAATAAATAATTGAAGGAAAAACATTTAAGTTTCCTTCATAAATAAAAATCAACTTATGTACTTCAATAGAAGTTCTTTTACTGAAGATCTTCAAAACTGACTTTTAACTCACAGGAAAAACATAATTCATTTTACCTTTTTAATTTTCTAATTGAAAATTTTATCCAAATTCTAGCCACCTAAAAAATACTTTAGCCAAATTGTAAACAAAACTTAAAAATAATGCAGGACCATAAATAAACTTCATGCCTGACCCTGAACAATGTCTATGTACTACTGAGATAACTAATAAAATCCCGCAATAAAAGCATTCAAGGCAAGAAACTCACAATGACGAAGCCAGGTGCTGACTTGAATATTCCACACAGCTGGGATTGTAACTGCACTCTTAGCAAACTCAACACCTATTATATCTACATTTTTGGCCCGGTCCCATCGTGGTTTTGGTGGGGACGAATCAGTCCAGCCAGTGAAACCCAGGCCAGAGATGATTATAGAAGCTTCTGAGATTGACCAAATGAAGTAATACTTCCACCGTGCAGTAAAGCCAGACATATACTGGTAACCTAATTTTTTCCAGAAACACCATTCATGGTAGGTAGGATCAGTAAACTTGGACAGAGGAAAATGAGGCACGAGGTTTAAATACATGGCCATGCAAAAACCAGCTTGGAGGAGAGCCCGTATGGTTGCCCCATAAGGTGATGGTGAAGGCCCTTTTGCTTCAGTGCTCCAAATCTGCAATAACAACAACAATAAAATAGAAATAACAAATAGGAGAACAGTTATCTACTAATCGTGATTAACTAAAATCAAAATAAAGAATAAAGAATACCCCTTTTCCTTCAGTCCAATCAAGATAATCCTTCATTTCATAAACAGGACCAGCAAAGTGACTGCCACAGCAGAGACAGTAACCAATGTACTCAAGGAGCGAAGGCAATTTGACCAAACGATACTTCTTCTGGGCCTCGCGCAAACCCTCCTCTTTCAACAATCCATCATTGTAATTAACCGCACAGGATATAACCTTGAGCGTCAAAACCATCAATGCCCCTATTTCCAAACCAACCACAATTAATGGTCAAACCAACCATCCCCAAAAGTAACGTTACCACAGTAATAATAACCATCAATCAAACCCCTCATTCCTGAATCCGAAAATTAAATAAACAAAATAAGAAATCATAAATTTGCAATCACCTGTGGCATCGATGCCACCTTCCTTCCATGCATCGCCGCTCATGTAATAAACGTGGCTGCAGAAGAGACAGTGAGAAAATGCGGTGCCAGGTCAAAGAGAGGAACAATTGAATTGCAACGAGAAAACAGATCGACTATACCAGCCAATGAGGTAACCGAATCCGAGGAAGAAGGTGAGGATGCCGCATCGGGGGCGAAAGAGGAGCATGGAGGCGTAGCCGAGGAACATGGGGACGAGGAAGTGGAGGTTGGAGGAGACGCCGAAGGAGAGGTAGGAGAGGACGACGCCTACAGCGGCGGAGTAAAGATGCTTGGGGAGGCCGCGGGGGAGGAAGCGGCAGAGGAAACTGAGGGGGACGGTGGCGGCGAAGCAGAGGAGGAAGCGAAGCACCGGGACGGAGACTCCGATGGAGGCGGCCATGGAATCCATGGCCATGGCTTCTAATGGAAATAGAAGAATAGTTCGTGGGAGTGATATTTGACGGCTATAATCTTTTATATGATTTGGCTTCTTCGACTTCTGTTCTTATTTATCTTCAACAAAAACAAAAACCATCTTTGAGTTGAACCTCTTAATCGCTACGAATATCCCTGAAATGACATGTGTACCCCTCACTACACCTTCCAAGTACCACACGGTCTACACATGCTACCAGCCCCTTTGCGTGACCGCAATTTCGCACAGATCTTGGTTTCATACTCTCTCTTTGAAAACTCCGTCATCATTTTTACTCACGTTTGTGTTTTCCTCAGTAAAACAAAATTAGATAAAATACTTACCTTTTTTTAATTCCATTTTTGCTGCTGAAACAAAACATAACTTCCATCAATTTATCATCGGATTATACAAGAAGTATATACTGTCAGGTTGTTGGCATCTACTGTAACTACCTTTTACCTTCTTCATTCCTGAAAGAAAAAACATTTAATATTGTTTCACAAATTTGCTCTCTTAAAACTTTATTTTATACATAAACTGTCTTTTCCATTTAATATGCTGTTTTAATAAATTTCTACTTTATATGAGAAATATTTTTTCTTATAAATATATTTTTCAAAATATTTTTAACATTGTTATTCAACAACAAATGTTATATTTCTAAATGATTATTTAGTAAACTTTATAACGATTATCTTAAAATTATATTAGTATTATTTTTTGATATGTTTATATGGTTCTATATTATTTAATATATATATATATATATATATAATTATTTAACACATATTCGTGATACATATCGTGTGAATATTTTTTTTTTATCTTCTACAACATTTTAGATATACTACTAATAAATCATTATGTAACTGTCCATGTCAAGTGACTTTATTTATTATGTACCCAATAACTACTTTATTTATATCCGTTTGTGGTTGATATTACAACTAATTGAAATTAGTTGCATTCAAAAGTTGGCATAAGTTCTTGTTTTATTTATAGAGTATTATTCATCTTAATGTGTTTTTAAGCAATTTATTTTGTAAATAAAGCCGTAAAATAAGAGTTGAGACATAAGCCATACTATAAAGATTCCACCATATATTTAGTGTATTCTATTTTATGATGTGTTACAATAATTAAATAATTTTTAATTTATATTGAATTTGTTTATTTATATGAATAGAAAATTTATTTTCAGAGTTGTTGCAAAAGATATTGTTAAAAAATAATTTTCAATTCTTTTATGAAGTTACTAGACTTTGAAATGATTAAAATATATTGAGATGAGATAGAAAAACTTTTATATAAAATTTGTTATATTTCTACTATTTTAATTATGTGTTATATAGCAAAATAATTTGATGTTTCTATTTGTTTCACCTGAAATAATTTATACTAATTAGAGTTTTAAATTATAAAAGTAGAGTTTTAAATTATTTGTTATTAAGTTTCTAAAAGTTAAATCTTATTTATAGTTGATATGAGATTTTTAATACATACTATTTACGTTGAGACTTATTTTCTGCGAGTGAAATTATATATTTAAGAGTGGTCTTATTTGATAGGTTTAAAAAAATTGTTAGGTTAAGTTTTAAAATGATTCTAATATCATTTTAAGTTTAACTCTAAGTAAATTTTATAAAACTACCTTGTGAAATAAGATTTATACTCATTTATATATTATTAAAAATACATTAAAAGATATTATCTCTTCTATACATAAAATCTTCAATTATTAACTTAATAAATAAATTGAACAATAAAGAGATGTATTATGAATTTAGTTTCTTTGATAATGAAGAGCATGATATTACTGCATTAAAAAAAAGTCTTAAGATAATATATATGTAAATAATAAGAGTTCAAAGTTGATACAAGAGAGAGAAGAAAAAATATTTGAAAATTTTCAATAACTTAAGTTGGCTTATTAAAGATTTCATTTTGTTTTAATTAGTATTATGTACATGTTATCTATGTTTCATTATGACTTTATTTTGTATTCCTATTTACCTATAAATTTAGATTTGAAATTGAAAGGATATTATCAGTTATGATTTGTTTTAATCTCTCTTATATTTAGTCATTTTTCTCACTTTACGTCAAAAACTGACAAAATGTTCATCCAAAAGTTTCATTTTCCCTTCCAGTCAAATTTAAATGATAATTCCATTTTTTCCCTTTTTTATATGGCTTTATGTACACATCTCATGAAAAATACTTAAAAAGATTTCACCTACTAAATATGATGCAATTGTAATTATATAATATTTGATTTTTTTTAATCATACAATGGATTACATTTATTTAACAAGTTTATTTTGAAAGCGTGTGCATAAAAAATAGTTTAAATGCATTAAGGTTTATATGAATTTTTTTATATTTTGCTAATGATTTGATATAAATGAATTGGTAAAAAAAAAAATTGAATGTGATTGTAATATAATATTCTACTAGCAAATTATCGTTTAATATGAACATGTATAGTAAAACAAATTTGATCGTGACTCTGATATAATATTTTGATCCAGGATTGTTTTAAATTTCAAATAAAATAAAAAATCCTGTTTTTTATGCTCTGTAATGATTATTAATAAAAGTAAAGGACAACTATTATCTCATCTGGATATTATATATTGCTTTGTCTAAAGTAAAAAATAAGAAAAAGTTTAAAGATAGCAACTGTGAGTGAAAACTATAAAGGTAGCTTAACAAAAAATGTTTTATTTTAATAAGTAATTGGTAATCTCTAATTTGAATAATGTATTAATATGATATATTGAAAACTACATCAAATGAAAATTTTGTTTAATTTAAAAATTTTGTTTAATTTAAAAATAAAGAAGTGAACAAAAATGAACGAAAATGAATAAAGGAAATAAGAATGAAGATATTCTCTGTATTTTTCTTATCTTGATCAAAGATAGATGACTGAATATATACAAGTAATGTATTTTATTCTGGGTATAGCTAAATAAAGAAAATAAATAAAAATATTATAATTTGATAATTTGATAATGTTATAAAAAATAAATAAACAGAATTGATGGTAATTTGATTCTGTCATAAATATCATAAAGACAAAATCATAGAATTAATATTAGTTTTCTTCTTTGTATCCATATCCTCTGAAATTGAATAAGGTTTAAAACAAAGTATAATCACTAAGTTGTTTTATTTCATGTAATCATATTATAAAAAATTAATAATACATTCTTATAAAGTATTTTTACTTATTATCATTTGAATAATATGTATGTACTTTATACCACATTACTTATTTTCTTTTACATTGTTTATTTTTTACTTGTATTTCCCAATATAAAATATCTTATAAAATTATTCATTCAATCAATTTTAGTATTTTATTAATTTATCTTTTCAAATTGTGAAAGAAATATTTAAACTAAACAAGAATCTGATGCCAAAATAAAGTATTTGTAAATTAATTATAATCCCAATTATATGCATACACATTTTATAAAAAGAAAAACTTATTTTTTATGTTTTATTTTTATTTTTCTCTTTGTCTGTTATAATATAAGATACGTTCAAAATATAGTTTTCTTTATTAGAAGTCAATTCAATAATGGAAAAAATCATTTCAGGAAAAAAAATGTGTACATAACATTCTTTTTCTATACATATTGACTCTAATATATCTCCCTGTTGAATATATATTAGTATAATACATAAATGAATATTCAATATATATAAATATATTATTAATTGATTATGTTTTTAATATCTCACATATATCCTAATTAGTATTATTAATGGTTATTTTTGTTGTGTAATGATTATTCACAAAGGAGGAAATAAAGTTGAAAGGTCAAAGATCATCAGACCAAAATAGTGAGTATAAAAATTTGATTTGAAAAACAATATCTTATATATATTATTATGTTTTTTTAAAAATCCAATAAATAATAATAAATGTATATAAATATATAGAGATTACTTTATAAATGTTATATAACTATAAAGATAAATATAAGTAGTTACTACAAAGAGAAATTGTAACAACCCAAAAATATATATCGTCTAACATTAAGTAAATTCAACAAAGGGAAACAAATTCCAAAGTAAAGTTTACAACAATCTTTCACATACTTCTGCACTGTTCATATACATAGTATAATCATAGCAGTTTATAAAAAAACATTAAAAACAAGGGTAAGCTAGTGAAAAGAAAATTTATAGCATACTCAATACATGCAAAAAGAGCAAATCATATTAGTTATTCATAAGAATTTCTTAAAACACTAACATATAAAGTTTTAATACTAAATACATTTTCATTTCAAGTATTCATATCAAATATCATACATAAATGAACTACATCACATCCAACAATCACACATGGACCACATTACACACATCGGTCACTCATGGACCATATCATACATATAGGCCAAATATGGACCTATAGTCTTTCGGAAGACCCATTAAGTATGTCCCTACCGGAGACTAACACATAATCCAATACCCAAGACTTAGATCCAACAAATCTAAGAAAAAAGACTAATCCAATATCTAAGACTTAGATTAGCAACGAATCTAAGAGACAGGACTAATCCAACCCAAGACTTAAATTGTCAACGAATCTAATAGAAAGGATCAGGATAAGTTTAAACATTTAATACCGAGTGTTTACCAGTGGTCTCGGTGTGTATGAACCCCTCATCAACTTCTCACCACCTAATACCTTAGTCTACATGACTTAGATCATCAATGAAACTAGAGGATCTATGTTAAACATAAGTGTGTTATACTTAATATATACAAACAAGCACAACTCATACATTATGCAAGATCTATGACATCAACTTCATCATTCAATCATTAGCATCAATACATATCATTCAATCCACAAATCATAGTATGCAAGAATCTTTCTATCATCAAGAAATACTTAACTACTAAATTGTCAAAATTTACTATTCCGACATGTTGCCACAATATAACATTACTAAATTTCATCAAAATCAGTCATCTCTATATTTTTAAAACCATTTCTCAATCAAAACAGGATGTTCATTCAAAAATAATTCTTCAATCAATCATGCATAAGGACATAATTTATTCAATAACTGGTCTCAAACTTTTAAAAACATATCAAAGTCTTATCAGAAATCATATTCAATCCATCAAACAACAATCAACAGTTTTTGCATGTTACTTTCTAACATCATTACTCAAAATAGCTCAATTAATCACACTAAGTAAAGATAAACAATCAAACTCATTCAGTGTTGAAGGACCAGTCAGACAAAAAAGACTTGAACATTGATAATCACATATTCAAGTTTTCTATCTTAGAGTACTATTTAAAAGTAACTAAATGGTATAAAAACAAGATATTAGCTTTCCTTACCTGACAATGATCTCCACAACAGCTCCTCCAATTGCCGATACTAATCCGAAACTCTAGAGATCTAGAATAAGTTATCATAACAAAATAAAATCAAATTTTAGTAAAATCTTAATTAAGTTGAGAGAAATATTTTTCTCAACTGTCCCTACTAAGATTAATAACAAAAACCTAGAAAATAATAAAGAATACATGATCTTTAGAACAAATATGAACGTACTCTGTTTGATATTTTATACTAAGATTAATAACAAAAACCTAGAAAAAAATAAAAAATAAATGATCTTTAGAACAAATATGAACATACTCTGTTTGATATTTTAAGCCATTAAAAATGATTCTTAACCTCTTATCAACTACTCCATAGTGTGATTAGATTTTAAAACAGATGAGGTATGATGTGAGAGAGACACACGAGAGAGAAAAAAGAAGTTTTCGAAAGTCGAAGGTCGTGCCTTTGTTTTTTCCTTTTAAATTACCGTGCCTTTCTTTTTAAATTTTTGTGCCTACAGAAATTAGTGAAAAGAAATACTTATATTAAAGACGAGTTTATATATATTCATGAAATATTTGCTTAAGATTTAAATAAGATCAATTTTTTTTAATATATACATATATAACACAACTTATACATATATTTTGTAACGTTTTTTTAATACATCCTGGTTATTATTTATATGTTTTAAGAAGTGATTATTTTATACTAAGTCCTGACCATTGTGTAAAGCTTAATCAATTATTTAAAATAGTTATTCACTACATTTAATGTTACCACTCTTCATATATAAAGAAATTAATCAGGACAATTCAAATTTAAGGATTAATACTCAAATCTTTATATTAAATTTTAAAAGAGAAATTATTGTATATTCAATACATAAAAATCTTCCAATATTTCAGTAAATATAGTGTTTGAAATATGAATTTCACAAAATATTAAATATGAGTATGTTTAATAAAATAATCAATAAAAATAATATCAACACTGATTAATATCAAATATCACGATCATAAAGTTTGAAATTCATCATTCACTATTTATATAAGAATTTACTCAATTATACAATTTAATTCTTGAAAGAAACAATACATATGCAAAAAAAAAAAAAAAAATTGAAAAGATTTCTCATTCCTCAAATTAATCTATTTCAAGAAGTAGACTATTCAAGACGATTTCTAAGCCTTCGTATCTTGATTATTAATAGGTAAAGTGTTCAATGAGAACCGTAATTACAATTTTCATTTATTGACCCTAATTTTTGTACACCCATGCTCCTAAAGGAAATATAGACTAAATTGATAATGTTTCCTATGTTTTTCACTAAATACATCACATGTTTTCTATATACTTTGTATATATCAAATTTCACTCCAATCACAAACAACATCAATTTTCTTATAATATTATTCCAATAAACTACTCTAGAACTTACTAATTAAAGTGCCAGTATAGATCCATCTGTCCCATCTTGACTTAGCATGAATTCGATCCCTCAAACATAAATTGATGTAAGCTAACCTGTAGAACACTTATGTACTATATTATCAAATACAAATGAAAAAAAAAATAAACGAAGTTATTATCAATTTTTTAATTTCACATTTTAAATACAGATTCGTACTCATAAATATATGATATTAATAAATGAAATTATTTAATTGACACAACAATAAAAAGTAGAATACAGGCGGTGAAGTAGGATAGTGAGAGTTTGTAAATTTTGGAAGACTTATAGAAGTTGACGAATTTAAATGCCTTAGTATGTCCACTTTTTTCTATTCCAAGCTGCCGGCAACATGCATAAATGGCTTAGTTAAACCAATTTACTTACAGTGTACGGAAAGCTGGGTTGAGTTTCCAATGCAATACATGTACAAACAGACGACATTATGGATTATGTTTTTATTTTCCTAATTATGAAACTCGCATCTTACTTTAAAATATTTTTCATTTTAAAATTATATTTATCTACACCGGATTCTAACTATAATAATATAATTTAATCTCATTTAATTTATTTTAGGATGATTAATTATATGATAATTATTTTGATATCAATAATTATAATTCTTATTTATTAAAAATAATTTAGTTTTATAATAAAAAAATTATAAATAAATAAATACTCACTCAATTTTATATTTATTTACTTATATTATCTTTATATTTTAATTGACTTTTTGGATAATCTTTTATAAAGAGACTCTTTTTAACTTAACATCTACCATTCACAGTTTTCAATTCATCTCATTCAGATAACATTACAAAAAAAACAAAAATTATTAACAAGACAAATTCATCAAAAACACTCAAAATCTGTCGGTAAATTGTTATATAGAATTTATCGATAGATTTCTGAATCTGTCGGTAATTACCGACGAATTTCTGAATCTATTGATAATTATTGATGAATTTAGATAAATTTAACGATAGATGATATCTGTCGATAAAATCGTCGATAATAATATTTTATCGACAGATAAAGTTTCATCGATAATTTAACTTTTTTTAGTGTAAGAACAAAAGTATTTAATTAGAAAAAAAGTATTTTATCTGTTATACAAATATATAAAAATTAAAGATAAGTTAAAAAACCACGTGATATTTCTATAGTTAAAAATATACATAAAAATTCAAATAAAGTACACGTCAGCGTCTTTGCTTTTTAGAAATTTCTGAATGTAATAATGATTGTTTTATATGAAATAATAACTATCAGTTCATAATTTCGTGTTTTTTATTTTTATGATTAGCCTCATTGGTTCGTTATCTACCAAGTGTAACTACTTTACCTTTAATTATAGTATATGTACATGTGGTCGATGTTGCAGTCACGATTGTTTTGAAGGTTTTTATTTTTTTAAAGAATTGCATAAGTTTATGGAATGATTAATTTTTTTAATTATAAATAATTTAAAGAGAAATAAAACGAATAATTTTAAGAGTAACAAATTATTGATAGAAAATTTAGAGATTATATAATGTTACTTTTTTTCAACAAAAATATAAAGTTAAATTTTTAAAATATCTAAAATATTAAAAGATATAAATATTAATAAATATATTACAAGTACATACAGCCCCCAACCTATTTGTTATATTACTTGCAATTAGTACAACATGTTAACTAATAAGAAAATGATATTTATACTTAATCTATAGATCATTGCATAAAATTAATATAAAATTTTAAATAGATATCATGAGACAAAATAACAAAAATTCATGAAAGAGAGTAGCTTACAAATATTTTAGGTTATAATTTAGCTACGGATGAACTTCTTCTTCCTTAACGTTCGTTGACCTCAACCATAGAATTTTGGTTCATTACCTAAATTTAAGTTAAATAAAATATATATGTCTATTTTCTCATCGTGTCAAATAAATTAAATATCATTTTAAGATTATATCAAATTTAATTATTAAATATAGGAAACTTGTGCTATTATTAAAAAGGTGCAATCAAAACCTATTATTAACATGTTTGATTAAAGTCAATAGATTTTTTTTTTATATGTAGATGGTCAATGAAGTATCCAAAAGCTTATCTAGAATGATTAATACGTGTTTGCCAGATATAAATTTTATTAATAAAATATTATTTAACACTCTATCATTCTGAGACCATCATACATCGTTGTGCAAAATATATATGTATTTGTATATAAACTAAAAGAATACACAAAAAGCATTAATGATCATTTTAAGGTAGAAAAAAAAAGTAAAATTTAAAAAAGGACCGTTAGATGTTAGACATAAAAAAAAAAATTAATAATGTGAGCGCACTCAATGCAATATCAATATTTGTTGAAAATAATTTTTTGTTGATAATTTCATAATTTTTAAAATATTTAAATAGATTAAATTTGACTTAATCTGATTTTAAATTATTTTAGTTTTAAAATATTTTATTTGATAGTGGAAGTTAGTGGTGAAGTGTTCTGCCATAGTTGACGGTGTTCATTGCTTCGACGAGGCACGGTGGAGGAGGTCCTGATATTCAGGGGGAAGGGAAAGGTGTTATGGGGTATATTTTTTTTTTTTTTTTCGCAAGGTTTTGTTGGAATGGACTCTAAGAATTTCTAAAAATCGGGTTTTGAAATTTTTTTCCGGATTTAAAATTTGGGAATCTGTTGAGAGTGGGTGTGGACTGAATTCTGGAATAGTGGAATGAGTTATGGAAAATAAATTTCATAAGATATTTACTCAGAAAACATATTCTGGAAGCGATTTTATTATAAATAGAGAACACTTTAGTTATTTCATTGTCAGGGTGCAGATTAAGAATGGAGAGGTGGAAAAACAGGTTTATTTGATTATTTGTTGTATTTTATTTCGGGGAATAATTTTACTGAACACCTCAGAAGCCCAACAGAACACGTAACACATAAATGGGTTGCAGCCGAAATCCGTCATTTACCTAGATTCAACACTATGGGCCAACATGCAGTTTTGCATTCTGCACCCCCATATAATTTTAAATCACCACTTTCTCTTTCTAAAAATAACTGTTGAGATGTGGTTAACGTTGTGTTGCTTTGGACCTTTTCTCAGGTTTGGAGTGTTTGTGGTGACTTTTGGTGGTTGGAGGCAATGGTTGGTGTGCTTGGCGGCTGCGATATGCTGGTTGAGTTGAAGGTTGGTTGCTTAGTGATTTCAGCAAGTATATATTTTTCATTTTGTAAGTTGAGTTTCATAATATATTATTCAATGACCTTTCAGATTAAATAATCTGAAATATTACGAGTTAGTTTTTTATATTTCTGAATATATAATGTGAAATACAAAATATATATTTTGAAACGCAGAATCTAAAATATATATATATATATATATATATATATATATGTTTTGTATATTGAATTGTGTATCATAATACTGTTATGTAAGACTAAATTTTTGTATTATGTTAATAAGATAAAAGTGTTTACAAATATTAAAAATTACACGCATATATATTAATTTTGCAGACGATTTATTATATTCTTGTATATAACTTTATACATTTACAATCTTATATTTTATTATATTTTAATATATGAATATACACTCAGTTTGTTTATTCATAAGTCTTTTTTTTTTTTTTCAAAAT
>Ga0099824_1002752_pt1 | contig 25739 bp, 18 predicted proteins | sample SiratrowhiteBW_FD_76837 | JGI IMG/M metagenome (GOLD analysis project Ga0099824, IMG submission 76837) | Root nodule microbial communities of legume samples collected from California, USA - Siratro white BW | ecosystem: Host-associated > Plants > Roots > Nodule | place: USA: California...
AAAAAAAACTATTTTAAATTTATTTTTCCTATGAATAATTACCAAATCATCCCAAACAATGATATATGGTATTTAAAAAAAAAAAAAAAAAAAAGTGCTATAGCGTTCTTCAATGAACTAAAAGTTTTGTTCATCATCATCCATGTTTTAGGTGAATCCATTTTATTTTATTTATTTAAACAATTATTCAAAATAGTATTATCCAAATAAAGGTGAAAAGTAAAAGGCTGCATGTAAATGGCAGGCATATAAGAATTGTAATAATAGTAACAAACAATCCTAAAAAAATCATCAACCATTTTTCCTTTTTTTTTTTTTCTGTTTCAGTTTATTAGAAAAAGAATCAAAATTCAAACTCAATCTTATCCAGCGCCGCCGCTACAGATCCCGGTGAGCAAGACCGGAAATTTACTGCAAAGACTTCCCGCCGTCGATGCTCCGTCGTCAACAGTCGACGGAGGAAGAACCCTCCCGTCGGAAAACAAAGCCCGGCCGTGGTTCCTTTGCGAATCCATCACCATTCCTTCAAGCTCCGCCGCCGTACCGTAAAACGCGCCGTCGCCGCACCGCCGTTCCACCTCGAGAAACTCACCGAGAGAAGCCGGCCTCGTGTCGCCATCCCTGCACAGCCACCACCACTTCCGCCGCCGCTCCGCTGCCACGATGACCTTCTTCTTCCTAGACTCGGCAGCCCTCTGGGGGCCACCCACGGCGGCGGCAGCGGCGGAGATGGTTGAATGCGGGTGGTTGTCGGAGGCTCTGAAGGTAATAGCCGGGAAGCTGACACCCATGAGAGTACCCAGTGTGGTGCTTCTATCATGGAAGAAGGATCCCGTAGACTATGAAAATCCAAAACCCAGAAATAAAATGAAATTAATCGGTGGAAAAAATGAAACTTGAGGAAATATGAGAAGTGGGTTTGATTTTGTTGAGGGTAAAAGTGTTACCTCGGTGTCAAGATCAGAGGAGGAAATGGATGAATTGGTGGGTGAAGAAGGTGGTGGGAGCAGTTCAGTAGCTGGATCTAGCATTGTTGAGTGTTCCAAAGTGTGTTGGGATGAGAAAAATAGTTACTAGAAAACAACTTAGTACTAAGTTGAGTTTGTGGTTTCTGAAGTGAGTACTGTTTGTGACTGCTACAAATGATGAATGGTAGGAAGAGGGACAGAAAGGGAGAGAAGTGGGTTCTAAGAGGATGCTACCCACCTGCTTCATGCACTTCAAATGCTATACTGTGTAATTTGGATTTACCCAAACAGGACATTAAAAGTTGTTAACTTAATATCATTTATTTATAATTTTTTTGTGTTTTTTTCTACAACTCCATTAAATATTCTTAAATGACATAGACTTTTTTATTTAAATGGATTCTCTTAAATTTTGACGTAGTTTTTTTTTTAATACACAGCTTACAATACATGGGAATGAAATACTGTTAATTAAGATTAGATTTTAATTTTACCATTCAACTACTATTAATTAAGATTAAATAATATAATATTAATTGATATCGAATAAGTATGATAATGTTGAAATTTTATTCCTCTAAAACAAATCGTAATTTTTTTCATCAAATTTTGTTTCAGTAACTATATGTTAGGAAAAAAAACTTATGAAAACGAGATCAAAATAATATCGTTTTATAACTTTTGATGACAAACTGACGTTGTTTTTTTTTTAACACATTGTTATTTTATTACAAATTTAATGGATGGATAAAAAGTACAAAAGTTAAAAACTTTGATGGTAATATGTATAAAAATATACAAGTGAAATGTTGATAAGAAAAATCTATTATTTAATCTGTGAGTTAATAATAAAAAGTTGCAAATAATTATAGCAATAAAATTGTTAATTACATTTTTTAATTTGTATGTTAACACTCTAAGTGATAAAGAGGGAGGAAAAGTAGCACACCATCATAAATAGTCTTATCAGAAAAGTAGCACACCATCTGTTATGAACCTTAATCCATCTCATTTGTAAAAGCTTGTAAGTGTTTAGACTTTTCTTAAACTTAGTTCTTGATCCTGTCTTGGATTCGAATTAATTCCAATTAAGGAGGTTAATTTCCTTGATTTTGATTTGACTGAAATTAGAATGCTGATGTAAATTGAAAATGAATTAATATTAATAGTTGGTTGTGAATTGAATTTGTACATAAATTGCATCATTTGATTAATAAATTGAGAATAGATCACTTCGTTGTTTTGATTCAGAAATATTCATAGTAAAATGCTTTGGTTTCTAATTAAGAATCAAGCATCTAAATATTGGTTTCAAAGTATTTGGTTTCCTAATGTAATATAATAAAATATGATTTAAATTATATCATACGATTCCATTGGTTTGGATGGATGAAAATGCAATAACTGAAAGTTTATTGGATGGACGAGGATTAATCCAAACGACAAGACATGTATTGTTTTGGAATTTAACTGCAACAACTGCTAACAATTGAAAAGAAACAGTCACACCCACATGCCCTCTACAAATCATGCTAATCCAACTATGCTCGTGGCTTTTGTCGGTCATCTTTCACTTTGCACTTCATTTTGTGGTGCCAAAATCACGTTAACACGTCGAAACTTTTCTTTATTCAAACTGGTTGGAATAAAACTTTGATTAAAACCATTTATGTAAAAATAACGAGTTTGATTAAATTAAAATTACTAATAAAAAAACGAGTTTCATTAAAACTTTGACCCCGACCTCATCATTTCTATCGAGTGAGTATTTATCTTTTTTTTATCCACGATATTATTAAACGATGAATATTATATTATTTTCGTTTAAAATTATTTAATTTATGTTTACTTAAAACTAAAACATAAGTTTGTGAAAATTATAATAATTTTTTTATAATTTTGTTGGGGCTGGAATGAAACTTTTAAATTTTAAATCAAACTTTAAAATTGTTTTACGGATGAAACTTTTTTTTTCAAAGGTAATGACAGAGTCAATGATCGAAAGGACAAATGTGTTTTCTTGAAACTAAAATGTAAATTCAGAAATACTTTTCTTTTATTTTATAATAAATACAAACTTATTTTTAAATTGTTAAAAATTAGTTTTAGTATTGTTGTAGTCTGATAGATTTTGTTTAAAAGGATTACATTTAAAAAACTCAAAACACAATCGCGTGAAATTTGTATGCTTTAAACCTGCCTGGATAATTTGAATTCTGAAGTGGGACTAAGACTTTCTGCACAAAATCTGCATCAATTGAGTATGCTTACCGATCCTATTGGTCGAATAGCATACTGTATAAGAGTAATGATATTTTAATTTAACAGTGAATCTTATTAAATCAATCACTAGATAATTTCGAGATCATGTATTAAAAATATTATTATTTAATTAAAATATAATTTGAGTAAAAAAATTTAAAAAAAAATTAAGAGGTTCAAATTATTAATCTCTTTATCATTATCATTTAGTTATTGTGATTTTTTTTAATATAGTCGGAATTAATTTTTTCATTTTTCATTATCATTTGTGAATAAAGTCAGTTTATCGTTTATGGTTTAAAGTTTATTAATTCGTTGTCATTTGTAATAAATGTCCATCTGTCTTTCATATTTTTTATTTATTTATTATTGTTTGTGGTGATTTAAGATTTATATGTCTCTCTCGTTAAATATATAATTTCTCAATCTTTTATCGTTGTTATTGTGAGTTCGTTTGTTATTGTTTGAGGTAAGTATTTAGTGTAGTTGTTTAGACAGTGTGAGTTTAGAATTTGTTTTTGTGGACATTAGTGTTACACAAGGTAGGATTTTGGTTTGGCTAGTGTTACACAAGGTAGGATTTTGGTTTGGCTTGGTTTTGGTTTAATTTTTGTTTGGGTTTGGTTTAGTTTTGGTTTTGGTTTTTGTTTGTTCTTTTTTTGGTTTTTTGGTTTGGGTTTTTGTTTAGGTTCGGTTTGGTTTCGATTGGGTTGGGTTGGGTTTGGTTTTGTTCGGTTTGGTTGGTTTTGATTTGGTTCGATTCAGTTTGGTTTAGTTTGGTTTAGTTCAGTTGGATTTAGATAGGTTCGGTTTGGTTCAGTTTTGGTTTTGGTTTTGGTTTTGATTTTCGTTTGGTGTGTGGTGTGCACAATAACTTCTAAAGTGAACTAATATAGTTTGTATTAAATGTTTAAGCATTTTGTATGTGGGAAGAAATGAGTTTAGGAAAAAACAATGTTGTTTTCATTATGTTATGTAATCATGTGAGAATGGAGTGAAAGACAACAGTTGAGTTATGCAATGCAGTTATGAATTTATGCAATTATGAATTTTTGCAACAATTAGTTAATTGTCACTGTGGTTGTATTTTGTAGTGACCTCTATCTCTATGTTGGAACAAAACTTACTAATATGCACAATAAATTTGACGTGAACCAATATTATTTTGTTTGTTTGTTGTGTTGAGAGGGAGTTGGTTCAATTTGGTTTGGTTTGGATGGATTTGGTTCAATTGCATTTGGTTCGCCTCGATTTGGTTGGATTTGACTTGGTTTGGCTGGATTAGGTTCGATTTGATTGGGTTTGGTTGGGTTGGGTTCAGATTTGGCTTGGTTTGGTTTGGTTTTGTTTAGTTGGGTTTGGTTTGCTTCGGTCGGATTTGGTTCAGTTCAATTAGGCTCAATTCAATTTGGTTTGGTTGTCTTTGGTTCGGTCGGGTCTGATTAGGTTTAGTTTGGTGTGATTCAATTGGGTTTGGTTTGGTTGGGTTTGGTTTGGTTGAGTTCAGTTCAGTTGGGTTTGGTTTGGTCAAGTTCGGTTGGTTTCAATTAGGTTAGGCTGGATTTGGTTTGGTTCAATTGGGTTCTGTTCAGTTCGATTAGTTTGGTTGGATGTGATTCTGTTCGGTCTGGTCTGATTTGATTTGATTCGGTCTGGTTCGGTTGGGTTCAATTTATTTCAGTTTGGTCTGGTTTGGTTCGGTTCAATTCCGTTTAGTGGTTTGATTTAGTTCAGTTTGGTTTGATTTGATTCTGTATTGTTTGGATCAGTTTGATTGAGTTGGATTTAGTTTGGTGTGGTTCAGATGGATTTGGTTCAGTTTGGTTGGATTAAGTTTGGTTTGATTCAGTTTGGTCCGATCTAGTTCGGTTTGTTATGGTCTAGATTGGTTTGGTTCAGTCTGGTTAGGTTCGGTTCGATTCGATCTGGTTTGGTTTGGTTCATTTCAGTGTGGTTTGATTTGGTTCGGTTCGATTCGATCTGGACTGGTCCAATTCGGTTCAATCTGGCCTGGTCCAGTTTGGTTGGGTTTTGTTTGGTTCAGTTTAGTGCTTTGGTTTGGTTTGATTTGATTCGGTATTGTCTGGTTCGGTTTGATTGGGTTGGATTTAGTTTGGTGTGGTTCGGATGGGTTTGGTTTAGTTTGGTTTGGTTTGATTCAATCTGGTCTGATTTGGTTCGATTCAGTTCGATCTGGTCTAGTCCGGTTCAGTTCATTTCAGTCTGGTTTAGTTGGGTTCTATTTGATTTAATTCGATTCAGTTTAGTTTGGTTCGGTTGAATTCAGTCTAATTCGGTTTGATTTGATTCAGTCTGGTTAGATTTGCCCTAATGTGGTTTGATTCCGTATAGTTTGGTTTGACTTAGTTCTGTTTAAAGTTTAAAAAGAAATGAACTTTAAATGTGACTTAATGATAGAAAAATATTATAAAAACTTATAAACTATTAAAAGGTTTTATTTTTAATAGATGTGTGACCTCCAATTTTTTGATAGATGAAAGCAATGAAGCAATATAGATGATAGCAATGAGGCCATAGTTGTCACCATGAACAAAATTCGTATTAGATAACATTTTGCAGAATATCATATTGTAATTAAACCCCCACTATCACAATTCTATGTCAGCCAGAATGTCATCAATCAGTCTTGAAAGCAACAAATAGAAATAAATAATCAGAGATTATTGGTCAATGATATAAACGGAGGACAGGTCCACATATATAATAAATCAGGAAGCACATTCATCTTGGCTTCAAGAACAGACTAAAAAGTTCTAAAAACCAAACAAGTGGAGACAGAATTTTACAACTCTGAGCTTAGGTTGAGCTTTAAGAACTGAGTTCAAGAAACCTTCGTGCCATTGGATGCTTGGCCTCAGAGAGTTTATGAGGCTTCAGAACTTCAACAATTTCACCATCAACAAGCAGGCACACCATGTCAGCGATCCTCTGGATTTGTTTGATGCTATGAGAGACCATGATCACTGTCATGCCCCTATTCTTGTTCAGCTTCATCAGGGCATCCTCTATGTTTTCTGTGGATATAGGATCCAAGGCACTAGTAGGCTCATCCAACAACAAAACCTTTAATTCAAAAAACACCAAATAAAATCAAAATTACAAACAGAAATGCAAACAGAAAAAAGGACAAAATATAATTTTATGTCACCTCCGGTGAATTAGCCAGAGTCCTAGCAAGTGCAACCCTTTGAGCTTGACCCACAGAAAGTTCAGCTCCGGACTTATCCATGAAAGAAGCATCTAAGTCTGCCATTGCCAGCAACTTGCGCACCTCATCATCGGTTAGCTTTTTCCCTCTAAGCCCTGGTCCATACCTCACATTATCGGCAGCTGTGCCTATAGAATAGATACCCTCCAACATTAACACAAGCTTACTGAAAAATAAACTTTCTTTCAACACAAATATTCAATAAACTAGTAATTGAATTTAGCCAAGAACTTTTAAAAGTTATACGTAGATTCTTTTGTCTCTAATATTAATTTTTGTGGTATATTGGTATGAGTAATTAGATGGGAGGTTGACAGCAAGAGAGGTTGTGACCTTGAAAGAGGGCGGGGAGTTGAAATAGCATGCCAACTTTCCGGCGAAGAGAGAGAACGTCGAGATGAGAGATGTCTTGGCCATCGAGGAAGACGGAGGCGGAGGGCGGTTCCCAGAGGCGGTTTAAGGCTCTCAAGAGCGTTGACTTGCCGCTGCCGCTGGGGCCTATGACCCCAACGATGACACCCTTCGGGATATCAAGGTTGATGCCTTTGAGGATTGAAACCTCGTCGTGGGAAACTCTGGTGAGATTTGTTATCTGGAATTTGGGTTTGTCATTCGCATCCACTTCCAGTAAGTGTTCCCTGCAATCATCTGTCAAAGTTTTGAGTCTAAGAGGGTGAAATAGTACTGATTTGCTTTAAGAAGATTGAATCGTGAGAGGCTTACCTAGGAGAGAAGACATTGCTAGCTACTAGCCCAGAAGATGAGAATGAGATTGAAGATTGAAGAAGAAATGAAAGAATGGCTGGAGAAGAAAGAGCCTTCCCCAGACCTCTCAGATTCTTCCACTAGATGAATCCTCCCTTGCAAAAGTTACATTTTTATATTTAGTACGGTATCTAAATAATTGACATTAAAATCTTAATATTATTTTTTATATTTCTATATTTCAGCTTTTCCTTAACAGTAACATAAATAATAATAATAATAATAATTTAGTAACGTGAATGATTCAAATTGTTAAGATTCTTTTATGACTTTATCTTCCTCTTATTTCATCGTTAGACTATTTACCTTCTCTTCATAATTATGTTTATTTTAAGTTTGAGTTTCTATACCATAAAAATGATAAATTTTAACCATGTTAGTAATGTACTCGATGGTGTTATTTTTAACACCATTATAAAAATTTCCAAGAATTTGTAACATGTACAAGAAAAATTCACGTTACACCGAAATTTAATTTTATAAATCTAGGTAGCATACTTATAATTTTTTTTGCATAAAAATAACATTTAAAATAAAAAAAAATCACTAAAACTTTGTTGGAATTCAATGAATAGAAAAATAATTAAATAAAAAATTAAATTTATAAGTCATTGGATTTCAATAAATTATAGTTTTAACTAATAATAATAAAACGCTTTTTATGTTTAAAATTAAGAGTAAACCAAATTAGATGAACTATTAATTACTGAAACATGAAGTAAAGGGAGGTTTATTTCCTAGCATAACAGTATAAATTATTGAAGTCATATGTTGAAGAAGGAGATACTTAGGAATATTATTCTCTTGATACTTAACAGTTTTAGAAATGAAATTATATATTAAATTAAAATTATTAAAACAAATAGTTCAATTAAATTGATTTGATCCAGGATTTGAGTGGGCCGGGTTAAGCCCAAAAAAGAAAGTTGAGAAAGATGAGTTAAGGAAGCTGACATGGCAAATTCCTAGTGGAGAGAGGTTCATAAGAAAACGTGGCAAGAGAAGGAGAATATTATAATTGCAAGAATACCCCTGCATCCGCATTTCCCATTGAGTCCCAAAAATTGTTGGCGATTGCAAAATCCGGCAAGAAGCATGGCTGGCCCCAAGTGGTTGTTCTTCTCTCTCTTCCTCCTCACTCTCTCTCTCTCCGTCGCCGCACGCCAATTCGTGCTCGTGCTCTCTCAGGAAGACTTCAAGGATGACCCTAGCGCCGAACTCGATTCCTCCACCGAGTGGGACGAGCTCGGCGATGGAGATGCCCACAAATCCGAGGAGGACCTCGACCCTGGCTCATGGCGCCCCATCTTCGAGCCCCCCGCCGGAGATCCCCAGCCTCTCTCGGAATCCGACGCTGCCTACTACTCCGCCGTCGAGAAGCTCATGTCCGGTCACCCCGCCCTAATTGAGGAAGGCGCCGCAGAGATTGCTGCCGTGGCCGAAACCGGCCACCCTGCCGCGCAATCGGTTCTAGGGTTTTTGTGGGAAATGGGGCTTTTGAGAGAGCGAAGCAAGGGGAAGGCGTTCTTATACCACCACTTCGCCGCCGAGGGTGGCAACATGCAGTCCATGATGGCTTTGGCTTATAAGTACACGCGCCAAGACGTGAGTGTGGCTTCGCCCCCTCTCTTTTTTTTCTTTCTTTTCCCCTTTCTGATCAGTGATTAATTTCTCTTTACGATTTCTGTGAATATTGTGTTAAATTGCATCGCCATTGGTACAGATGTTTGACAAAGCTGTTAATCTGTATGCTGAATTAGCTGAAGTGGCTGTGAATAATTTTCTGATTTCGAAAGATTCCCCTGTGATTGAACCGGTTAGGCTCCACAATGGGGCTGAGGAGAACAAGGAGGCTCTCAGAAAATCAAGGGGGGAAGAGGACGAGGACTTTCAGATACTCGAGTATCAAGCCCAGAAGGGGAATGCTGCCGCCATGTACAAAGTTGGCCTCTTTTACTACTTTGGCCTCAGGGGATTGAGGCGTGATCATTCCAAGGCGCTGTCATGGTTTTTGAAAGCTGTGGAGAAGGGAGAGCCACGGTCTATGGAGCTTCTTGGAGAGATCTATGCTAGGGGAGCAGGTGTTGAGAGAAACTACACCAAAGCATTTGAGTGGCTCACGCTTGCTTCCAGGCACCAGCTGTATTCTGCTTATAATGGGATGGGATATTTGTATGTCAAAGGCTATGGTGTTGACCAGAAGAATTACACTAAAGTAGGATTGTGTTTATATTACCACCTTTTCATTATTTGGCTCCCGTTCTCTATGTGTGTGTGTGTTTTTGTGCAGTTATCCTTGACTTATGATATCATTTGCGAATCTCAGGCAAAGGAGTATTTTGAAAAGGCTGCAGAGAACGAGGAGGTTGGGGGGCACTATAACTTGGGTGTCATGTATCTCAAGGGGATTGGAGTCAAGAGGGATGTTAAGCGGGCTTGTAAGTTCTTCGTGGTGGCTGCTAACAATGGTCAACCAAAGGCGTTCTTCCAGTTGGCTAAGATTTTCCACAATGGTGTTGGGTTCAAGAAGAATATTCACTTGGTAAGTTGATTGATTCTTTGTTTTGTGAAAGTGTTGCTAAATCTGAAGGATTAATGTATGCGACAGTCTGATGGTAATATTATTCTCACGTAATTTTAATACAACATAATATATTTCAGAATAAGATATATTTAACTTTGAGTTGTCTAATGTCAGTTTAATGTATCGAATATTGTTTATGATAACTACATTTTCTGCTGATGACCTAATTATTTGTTCATCAGTTTGGCAGTCTAAATTTGGGCTGACATAATTATTCTTAAATATTACTGAATATTGCTTTAATTTGTTTTGATATTTGCACCAGATGAATGAAATTGATAAAAAGGCTGGATTAAAATTGGGATTGGTGATTGTCAGATGATCCAATTGTATTATACTGATTTTGTTCAAGATACAAGCCTTTATCTACTTACAATTAGAAGGACAACTACCACTTTCTAAAACATGGAGTCCTTACTGTTTCAGTTTTTTTTAGTTTATTAGATGAGGATTATGGTATGTTGGCTAATATGAAGTATATTATTTTCCAAACTGTAGTATGACAGCTATAAACTAAGAATTCAATGACTATTGTTTTTCATTTCTTAATGACTATTGTATCATCAAAGTCTCTGCCAACAAAGTGTGTGCTAATGTTCCTTTTCGTTTTTTTAGGCTACTGCACTGTACAAACTAGTTGCTGAGCGGGGTCCATGGAGTTCTTTGTCTAGATGGGCTCTAGAGTCATACTTAAAAGGTGATCTTGGCAAGGCATTTATGTTGTATTCAAGAATGGCTGAGATGGGGTATGAGGTGGCACAAAGTAATGCTGCTTGGATTCTTGACAAATATGGGGAACGTAGCATGTGCATGGGTGAATCTGGATTTTGCACTGATGCAGAAAGGCATCAGAGGGCACATTCTCTGTGGTGGCAAGCTTCTGAGCAGGGTAATGAACATGCTGCTTTACTCATTGGAGATGCATATTACTATGGTCGGGTATGTGGTTTTGGGATGAATTGACCATGTGCAATGCTGTGAATTCAATTTCAGCCATTGTTCTTTCCTTGCATCTTTTGACTATCTTTTGTTTTCCTTCTACACCTCATGTTAGGGTACGGCCAGGGATTACGAGCGAGCTGCTGAAGCTTACATGCATGCCAAATCACAATCTAATGCACAAGCCATGTTCAATCTTGGATACATGCATGAGCATGGCCAAGGACTACCATTTGACCTTCATCTGGCCAAACGTTACTATGATGAAGCTCTAGATCATGATCGTGCAGCAAAGTTGCCGGTTACGCTGGCTCTTTCAAGCTTGTGGATTCGTAAGAACTATGCTGACAGTTTCATGGTGAGTTTCTTTGGTTTACCTAATATCCCATACATTAAATATATTGATATATATTATCTATATTTACGGAAGAATCTTAGTAAATGACCTATCAAGCTGTTTATATTTCATCAACAAAGCTTAGATTTTTGCCTTCTAATGAGTGGCATACAGAGAGAGAATGTATTTAGACTGAATAGTACAACGGCTATATATACTACAGTGACTAAATAGGAATCAGTTGTAACAAACTAACGAAGGGAATTACACCTAACTCACAACATCCTTCTATAGTTACTGTTAGATTTTATTTGATACAAAGGAATTTATACACTCACATTGGACAACGACTGGTTTAGTTCGTGTATGATATTGTGTACTGCATCAGTCACTTCACCTCTTTTTTCTTTATCATCCCAAGACATAAAAACCTATTGTCTCATATGTATGCTTGTGTCCTGACCCGTTAGTGAATATCAAAGTCGATGATTCTTAGTATTCCCCTCAAACCAGTATAATGGAGTTGGCGGTGGATCATGGAATGCGAATGATCTCTTGCAACTTGACCATGAATCAAGGCAGTGTGTAGGAGACTTTATAATGTGAAGGGACTCACATTTAAGATAGTTTTTTGGAGTTGAAATCATACATTGTATAGCAATGAGGAAGTTAAATAATAGATAAGAAATATCTAACAAACTTCTCATTATAAGGTTTTGAGTTGAGTGTAGGGCAATTGACGTTTGGTTCATAAATGAATATCTGCCTGGTGTTCTACCCCTTCAGATTTCCCAACAGTCTACCCTCTCAGTGGCCTCAAATATGAAACTTTGCTTTTACACTTTTCCAACGATATTTCATAGTTCTCACTGTTGGATTGCATTGTGCTTATTGTTTTGATCAGGTCCACGTGATTGATTCATTGCCAGAACTGTATCCTAAATTAGAAGCTTGGGTGGAGAATGTGCTCATGGAGGAGGGAAATGCTACCATTCTGACCCTCTTTGCATGCCTCATAACTGTGCTATATCTCCGCGAGAGGCAACGAAGGCAAGCTGGTGTTGCAGCTGGAGAGGCGGCTCAGCCAAATCACCCCAACGAGCTTGGTGTGCCTGCACTCTAGTTCGCCTTGTCTTTCCCTATTACACATAATCTGTCTTTTAGTTATAAGCCGAATTGTACCATAGGGAAACTTAAAGTGCATTGTAGATATTCATTTGAAGGTAGGAGCACGGCTTTCACACCTTTTCACATAGCCCAAAACCCAAACTACGAGAACCCAAGCAAGATCCATACGCTTTGTAAGATTTTGTATCTTTTATTATCGACTTTACAGAACAATTTCACTAACCAGAACAGGACCTTTTTAAAGTTCTTTTAGATTTTTTTATATAAACTACTTCCCATTGACACTGATTTCAACATTAAATAAATAAGTCCCCGTTTATGCTATCATGCGTAATTTGCACAATTCATATCGGTCAGTAATAAGGTTGTTTAATTGGACGAATTTGTACCTTTCTTTATCCATGTGAAATCTTGTAAAGTTCATTCATTTTAAACTAAGAACCGGAGAAAAGCTGGCCTCATCCGATGTGAATTTGATTTATTAGTATTCTATATGCTTAAATTGCATAAATTAAACAAACATAATTGAAAAACAATTGATGTTTACAAATATTTTAAATTATGATTTAATGTTATTTAAACTACTAACTTCACACATTGAAATTCAATTTTAAAAACAGATATAACGAAAACATATTAACGAAGACAGGACTGAAAATTATAAACTTCCCTATTCGAATAATATCTCAAGAGAAAAAATTCTATGATAACTCTTAAAAACCATTCCCATTCAAAATATCAATTTTTAGCAATTTATATTTTAAAATTAATAACGACATACACATCATACATTTATTTATAATTATTTAAACAGTGCATAAAAACATTTTAACTTTGAAACAGATTAAAACCATCCCAAGATATAATTCTTATACATTTTCAATAAAGCATTTAATCTGGAGAGCCGTCAACGAGGCACGCAAGTCAAGATATCCCTCTAGCGGTAATAATGACATATAGTTGTTAACATACTTTAATTTGAACATTTATCATACTTAAATACAGCCACATCAGTTCATATATTTATATACAACTCCATGCTTTAATCAGTACATTCCATATACTTATATACAGCCCTACATTCCATATACTTATATACAACCCTGGAAGATTACAAAAAAGAGATTTCCAGGCTTTATAATTACATTCAAAAGGAGGCCAAAAAAACATAATTTATAAACACATTCATTCTATCAATAATCTCCTATGATTTTGGTGTCAAATACGCCAAAATTTCTCGTGCCCCACATATCCGCCTTAGAGATATAATATGACTTTAGACAAATACTAATCCATGGCGGATTTCTTGAAATATCCTTTATCCCATCATTGTTACCCTCACATTCTACTCCAAGTAATTTATTCAGCTTCTTTCTCAACACCTCAACGTCTGGATAACCATCAAAGAGAATCTCCTGTCATATATCATCATCACAAGCAGGGAAAAAAAATCAGCTAAGAAAAACCCCCAACAAATAAATATAAATATTTTGCAAGAATAGTACAGATAATTGCCAAGAATTGAACGTGAAATCAACAATGGCCACTGAACAATAAGTGTAACATCATTTGTGTAGAATCTATAAGCACATGGGGTGTAATTGGTGCCAAAAAGATCCTAAAAGCAGACAAGTCAAAGTTTGTTCTAACCCCATCCTCAGCAAAAACATATGCATGGATTCTAGCGGTTGAATCCTCGAGTGTTAGCCGCATTCTATATATTCCAGCAGGAGAACAAAGTTCTTCAGTTTGGCAAGGCATTGCTGCTACCACCCGAACAACACATCTAAATTTAGCAGTCACCTTCAACAATTGAATAGCAACAGTAATGCTCAAAGGTAAATAAATAACATCAAGCAATAGGGAATATGATGTTAAGAGTGTGGGCTTGAGTGAAGAAAATAATTTATAGTACCTCTGAATGAGTGAGGACATTTATTAAAGATACGGGTGCCACGTGATCATGACGACTGACTGTTGTAAGAATTAAGCTCAGTGTCATCCCAAAAGAAAATCATAAAACTAAGTCAACATTCACGAATCAAAGACTTAGTGTGTCAAGAATGAAATACCTGTAATCGGTGAAGGCTCAGGAAAGTTGCCATAAGGCATTCTTCCTGATTTCAAAGACAGCCTCTCATCATACAACCTGGTCCAAAATCCGTGCAGAAGTTTAAGTTAACGGATAAAGCATATAGAAGCATATAGAGTGAACTAAATTAGCAACCACTTACCTTTGACGTTCTGCGATGAGCCGATCTTTGTTTAGTGTATACCGAACCTTTGTATAACGGGTAAAAACACCATGCCACAGTCCAGCGCATACCTTAAGATGCATATTCATAAACTTGACCCATCTACCAATGCTTAGAAGGTGGAGGTGACTCTTCTTAACATCTGGGTCCAAAGTTATTCTCAGAATGGATCCACTAGTCGGTAAAGTACATAAAATTTGCCTAGACAAAGGCAAAGGTTCCAATTGTAAAGGAAGTGGATTTCTGATTTCATCTTCTATGCTACAATTCAGAAAACAAACTTTATATTAGATCACTCACAAATTAAAATATTATAATTTATACAAAAAACATCAATATTGTGAAACCTAGTTAAGAGAAATAAACATTACTCCAATCTAAGGTAGGCATGGCACACAAAGACAATGGAATAGTTTTGTCCTATTCCCCTTGGTTGCACCCTTTTTAGTGGAATAAAAGTTGTCATTAGTTAACCTTATATTCAGTCCGATTACCTATTCCATTATTAATATGTTATGCTCCCTCCTATTTTAACTCACGTAATGCTCCCAAGTGATGTTCTTTATGATATAAAAATAAAATTTTATCCAATCCAAACTTTACAATCCTTTGCATGTCATTACCATGGTTATTAAATCGAGATTCGAATCGTAAATCATTTTACGATTTTTTTGAATCGTGAATCGAATCTTATCATGAATAGTAAGATACATAATAACTAAAATATGATATTTTTAAATAAGAATAAGTGACATGAAAAAAACATTAAAAATATCATTTTGGGTTTCTCTGTGATGTTTTATTTTGGTTTTGGAGACTTTTTATTTTTCAATGTAACTTTTGTTGGTTTTGGAGACTTCTCATTTTCCAATGTAACTTTTGTTGGTTTTGGAGACTTTTCATTTTCGTTTACTTTAGAGTTTGTTGGTTTTGGAGACTTTTCATTTTTAGTGACCCTTCAATCACCATGAATCACTTACAACGGACATGAATCGCGAATCACACGATTCAAAAGCGATTCAAACGAGTCATGGTGTGATTCAAGACATAAAACGATACATAAACCGATATGTATCGTGCAAAGTAATTTTTGAAACGAATCGCGATACGTATCGTACGATTCATACGATTCTAACTACCATGGTCATTACAATTAAATCACCTGTCAAAACTTTATTTCCTACAGCCCAGTACAAAGAAATAAGGGGGAGGGGAGTGTTGGAGAAGATAAATAGCACACAAGAGTCTAAAAAATAATATCATTACTTTTCGTGAATAGAAAGCAATAAAACACCAACCATGGCATTGTTATGCCTATTTCCAGCAACTTGCCTTCGATAGGATAGGACTTTACAAACACAGTACAAGAAAGCACTTAGAAGAAATTAATTCTATTACTGAACTGATAACGTAAAAGTAAAATAACAACTCACTTTGAACATATGACATTTGGTTGGGTATCAGTACCATCCCAAGCAAAGAAAAACAATTCATCATTCGCAGCCTCAATGTGAAGGATCTAATGTGGAACAAGAAAGTAAAAGAAGAAGAATCAACAACTTGGTGTGATAACAACTAAAGGTTACGCCCAATCTCATAAAAGGTTCACATATTTTAATTATTGTATTTATATGAGGATCTCTCAAACATGCAAAAAATCAGAACTAGAAAACAACTTAATTACCTTGCATGTCAAATTAATATAAGACTCTTCCTTAATTTCTTTGAACATGGGATAATTGTTAGGATCTGTACAATTCAAAATAGAAAACTAGAGGAAGTTAATAATAAACCAATAACTACTGAACCACTTAAGCAGAAAACCTTAAAGCATAAATTGATTTCATAAAAAATGATGCTTGATCTTGATCAAGCTAAAATGGTAAACAAATCTTTGAATCAATTACATGTTCGTACCAGGGATTCAGATTCTTTTAATGAACGTTTTCGAAAATGTCCAAGCAGTTTATGTCTCACGGATTTATACATAGAAGAATAATTATGGATTGTAAGAAGAGATTTTACACTAATTGAGTTCTTTCAGGTTTCGTCCACGAGTTAGAAGTAACTTAGTGTATACATGCATATGCAAATTACGTTTGATTTAGACTCCAGAAATTAAAGACAAAAATAAACTGAATTCAGGTACATCAAAACTGAAATAATAGAGGACCTTCATGAAGCTGGAAATTGGCCCACCATTTTCTGAGCTTTTCTACTAGCATCTTATCCTTTCTTTGAGGGTTAAATTTAGAAGAAACTTGATAAGGGTCTATAGCATCACCATCTTTGCCGTCGTATAAAGCAAATGAGGAAAATTTTTTGTTGAAAACAGCATTTACTTCCTCATTGTGTTGTTTCACCTAAAAATATAAGAGAAAAAAGGAACAAATTTTTATCTATCTATTTTATACACTTGGTGAAGTTTACTTCCATTCAACTTGCACAGTATGAAGCAAACGAGCGTAGAGTTAATGCTCAATGTATTTTCAGTTCTTTGCAGAATTATACAATAACATGTCTGTTTACGGATGCACGTACGATGGGAGTAACCTTAAAGCTTTTTTATCACTAGAAACATGTATATAAAAGCCAAGACAGGACCAGAAAGCATGCAAACATATCTTTACATACAAAAGTTAATACAGTATTAGAAATTACCACAACATTACGAAGTTGAATTATATCCCCCATAGCGGCAACAACGGGAAGTTTAGCTGTATTTTCAGCAAAGATGTTGACAGTGAGGCCGTTATCATGATATGTATCATCAATTATTTTGATGATACAACAGCAATCTGCACAAGTTATTTAAACAGGATAAAATATATATAGTAGCAGATGTTACATGTTAATGATAACTTGGGAGACACCTGAAACCTAAAGTAAAGAACATAGACTTGAGTGTGAGTATTCATCAAAATTAAGGGGACCCATAAAAGCACAAGCTCACAAAAATGGAAAAGTTAAATTGTAAAAACAAAAAAATTGAAACTTTTCTGTTCTATCACCTTCAAACTATCTTCTCCTTCTCCTACCTCTTTCCCTCATTCCTCTATTCCAACATTGTTTTAAAAAATGAAAAGGAAAATATGGAGTACTGGCTCAGAACACACTTTCACGATAAAGTTCATCAATCTACTACCAATGAAGTAAATGGCAGCCGTAAGTCCGGCCTTTTATTCATCATTGCCAGAGAAATTCGGAAAGATCGAAACTTTGTAGAGCAAAATGAAGAAATTTAGGATTTAGGGTTTACCCGTGCCCATTGTTGGCTTTGGGAAGCCAGTTTCAATAACAATGCCAATGACATCTACTTTCTGATTCACACGTTCGGAAGCAACTCTGAGTGGAAAAAACATGCCGGTGTACCTCGATGACATTCTCCGTCTCTTTCTCTGGTAGGTTTTGGTTTTTAGCACAGAGCAAACCTCAACAATGTCTTGTCGTCTTCACCTCTTTTATTCTCCCTCCTTTTTCCTATTCAACTCAGTGTGTTCACCTAAAACCCTAAAAAAAAGTGTTACAATGTAGTCTTGCCTCTAATTGAAAATAATTTCCTATACAACATAAATTTCAATTTTAATACGTCTATCTATTTATCTCCTTATATATATATATATATATATATATATATGTGAATGTTTATTATTATTTTTGTATGTATTAATTCTTTTGCCTCTTGAAAATTTTTTCGGATTATATTTGGTAGTAAAAATAATAAGAAGAAATGGAAGTATTTAAAAAATTCAAAATAAAAATAAATTAATTTCATATCATATAAATTAATTTATTGGTTAAAATTTTATCTTACCATGTCTAGATCCAAAGGAAGATTGTCTTTTGAGCATCTTCGATCTTAACACTAAAATTTAATGATATTCAGATCTCAATATATGGAAAACATAGCTGCTTTATATAATTAATCCATCTAATTATCAATCCTAGGTAGGGAATACTTATTCTCAACTTATTTAGTTATCTCTAATCCCAGAGAGACCCTCTATCTTTCTTAAGCCCCATAGAGATAGAGTGGGTTCTCTGACAACTTTTTAAAATCATACATGTCCAAAAGCATACTTAAAAACAAAATACAGAATTGCAGTAATTAAATATTATTTTCAAAAAAATAATATAAACATAAAAAATGTTCAAAACTTGTTTTGACAATAAAACTCAATTTCAAGTGGCTTATGTATCAAATCATAGGCTTTTACAGTAAAAATTAATTTTTGGTGTGACCAAAAAAAACATATATTTACACAATGTACGTGACACTTATGAAAGGAGTATATACATAGTGATCTCTCACGCCTAATTTAAATTATGGAGTATTATTCACAATCATCAGTCAATACAAAAATTTCTATTAAAATAAAAATGGATTCTAACAATGCCTACAATGAGTTTATTTCTCATCTTATTAATTACAATAATACATAAATTTACAACAATCTCAAATAGGCCAATAAGAATTCAAATTTGTAACATATTAATAGATGTGACTCATATTCTTATTTAGTTCGAACTTTTCTTACCAAGAAAAGATTTTATCAATAAAGATATATATTCAAAAAGTGATAAATATATTTTAGTATACTAAATATTTTTTTACCTATTTATATAAAGGCCTAGATTATCAGAAAAAATTATCATCATACTAAAACTTAATATAAACATGTGAGGAAAGGCTCCAACTAAAATAAACTTCGTTGGTAAACTCAAATGACATGGTATTTTAACCTTGAAGTTAGAACATACCTAAGTATTGAGATTAGAAAAAATGGATTATATTTTTTTATCAGCTATTTATACTACTTTCACTTTCTGAGTTGTGATGTTTGTTACCATGATGACATGAGAATTGACGAGAATGTCATAATCCATTATGATTTTTTGTGTTCCAAAATGCTTTTGATAACAAGTGAGAGTGTGGGGTTTCCAATTAACATATTTTTCAAAAAAAAATAATCATCCGTTCATGATCACTTCTATTATCAGCTTCTACAACATCTTTCACATCAGCCTAATGCAAGAACAATTCTATTATAGGCGCATTTGAAAATAAAAAACAGACAGGCGAACCTCACAAGGATTTCCCAATGAAGAAGACTCTGTTTTAGAACCAAGTGACTGGTGCCATTCGCCATTCCCAGTTCCTCCTTTTTTAACTGATTCAAGAACCACATAACTAACTATTTATCACCACCAAGTTAATGGATCTATTGATTTGAACAACTTTTAGGAAAATATTATTTCTTTTGATTCTTATTTAAACGTTCGCCTTGTGGTAAAAACTGTTAAGTTTATCCAAATAAAGATGAGCGTGAAGTGATTTCGTCTCAGTCCAATTGAGGGGATCAATCGTTCTGGCAGATTCACCAAATTATTCAAACCAATGCCAATGGCAAGTTATCCTAAAGCTATGAAACTTGAAACCAAGAATATCATTATTCAAAACATTATTATATGAAAAACTAGAGTCACACATAAACTAAACATAACAGAACAAGACAGCTGACAGCATAAAGCAGGTCATTTTTTCTTGGCAATGAACAAGCCCCACATCTGCTCTTTAGATGCACCCCTGCTCTGCTTTGCCATCCATCTTTCGACAATTTCATTGTAATCTTCCTGAAACCAATGAATCCTACCGTCAATGTTCTCTAACAGAGAAACAAATGGCATAAAATACGTACCACAAAACTATCTTAAAAACGTATTGAAAAACCCACCTCGCTGAAGTCACGAATGAAATCGTCCTTCTTGTTCTCAAGGGCTTCTAACTCCTTCTGTAGAGTTTTCACGAACTAAACCGCCGAAGTAATAAAGCTATTAGTACTTGAGAACCACAATAAAAAAAATGCTGATACTAAGCAGAGTATATCATAAGGTCAGAAGAACCTGATCAGTTCGATCTTCAGCAACGAGATCATCAAATCCAGCATCCTCGAGCATCTGAAAAAGATTTAGAAAAGGAGATTGTCAATCAGAAGATAAGTTAATATGATTTTGGTTGAAACCAAATGGGTGAAAGAGAAGCCAGATGTTGACACTGATAGCACAAGCCAACAATACCTTCTCATACGCATTCATGTCATGGAGGTAATATCCTCCTTTTTTAATGTACTCAGCAAATTCTGGAGACGGACTTCGAGCACTTTTGCAATAATCAGTAATTAGGATTTTTCCTCCAGGTTTCAACCACTTGTAAAATGATCTGAATATTGTTGGTTTATCCTGTATTGATACAGAATAATGTTGGTTTCTCATCCGCATATCACATTTGATATTTAATGTATTTCAAGTATAACGCATAATACTACTAAAATCAACAATTAAACAAGAAAAGGAAAAGGATAGCTCCTTACTTTGACATGTAACATGGTGTCACGAGTGTAGATTACATCAAATGTATTGTCAGGATACGATTTTTTAAAGATATCCGCGCAATCAAATTCAACAGCATAGTTCATTCCAATAGCGCGTTCAATGGCGAGGGAAATCATATTTATGGACAGGTCAATGCCAACAACCTCGACATCAAAATTTCCAGCCATGTAGAAATCACCTCCCCCAACACCGCAACCTACATCCAGAACTTTCTGACCAGGCTTTAATTCTAGCTTTGCCACAAATTCCTTTGTCGTTTCTGCCAAGCAGAGAAGCAGAACATCGTTGGTTAAGATGCATAGAAACAACTATGATAAACACACAGCACCCAACCTCCAAGATTGAGACCATGATATTTTCTGAAGAAAAAAGATAAAAAAAATACCCAAGTATGATACAATATTAAGCAATCTAAGAATGAGGGCAAACTTAGAACAACATTAAGTGATCAACAGTGTCGATCTTCAAACCCTAAACCCTAAACAGGGTCAGATCTGCAAATAACTTTTACTAAAAAAAGACTAGACTTCCTATATGCTAGTAGACAGGAAAAAAAAATAGGCATATAAATATGTTCAATTACATATTTCTATAACAAAAATATATCAAATCAAGAAGAATGATGAAATGTCACATTTCGCAAAACTTTATGAAATAGTCTAAAAATCAAAACTAAATTAAATGGAACTGTCGCAGTCACCACAAATATTTCACCACCAACAGAAACTACAATTTCAGAATGAAAAAAAAGAGTAGGAAATAATGAACAACTCTTTCTTGCACAACATGGTCCCTCTCACAATCCAAAGTCAATACAACCAAATTCATAACTTATAAGACCTTGTAGTCATGGAGCAATCAGCTGGTTATGTATAGTGGGTAAATGGGAAGAGATCGCTCTTGTGGACAGTCAAGTAAGATCATACTACCATATCAGTTTTAAGCAAAAAGGAAAGATCTCTACTATAGCAACGTATAACCAGAGAAAGAAATTTTAAGGCATACCAAGTCCACCGGTGCTCACAAAGCCTGGGCCATACATCTGCTCATATCGTAAAATACTCTTATGACTGTATTCAACTCTATCCAAGAACCGCTGGAAACCCCTATCGTCTTCTGACTTAACTTTTTGCCATATCCAGCAGATCTATGCAACAAATTGTACACAGATACAGACAGTCAATTGGGTAAGCAGAAATTAATGATAATATCAAGAAATCGAAACCCAATATTATTACCTGGTTTTGATTCTTCTTGTTTCGGACATAAGCTCCAATACATTTACAGCCAATGAGAGAAAGCTCAAAGGAATTTCCAGTATTATCAGTCATATGGCACTCTTTAAAAACCTGCATGAGAAAAAGGGTTGAGAGATCAAAGTCATCATCAAAACCAAGGTTTTAGACAAGGGTGTTTCCTCTAAAATACAGACAGCTCTTTATCTATGCCAACTATACATAAAACAAAAAAATCTCGAAACCGTGGCATAAAGAATCAAAGACCTTTTTGCTAGGGAATTACATCTGTTCTAAGACAAGTTTCAGCTGGGTTTGATTTAAGTTGCCAGCATGTAAAAATATTATTTTCGTTCAAATCTCATTAGTTAAACTTACCGGATATGGTTCACATCGACTGGGCACTTCTTATCCATGAGTACTTAACCCAAACATTGTCAAAAAGAAATTTTAGTTTGAAAAGAATTTAACACGAAACAGACACTAAAATGTTGGAAAGGAACCCATGATCCATGGAGCACATTTCCAACCACAAAACTTCCCACTAAACCAGTTTAATTACACTTTAAAATATGCTTTATTGAATTTAATCTAAAGGTTTTGACTCCATAAAATAAAAATCATACTCTACAAATGAGCCCAAAGTTGATGTCTAGCACATTTTTAGTCAGACAGACTAAAGACGGGATGTAACCACACTCGAAAGAACAAACCTTGGTGTAAAATCTAGGTTCTCTGTAGTGCGTAGGGTTGAGTTTTCTCTTTGAATCTCCAGATTGGTGGAAACAAGATTCTCTAAAGAATATATACCCATCATCTTTTAACCATTTGATCATCCTTTCAGCTAATTTTTCAACCTAAGGGATCAAGAGAAAATCAAAAGGGTAACTCCATAAGGCCCGCATTGAGAACAGAATCATGAAAATTTAGCAAACTTGTACTCTCCAAAATAAACAAAACTGACCTCGTTATCTGAAAGATACATAAGTAACCAATTCGAGAAAATCAAATCAACTGATCCTTCAGAAACACTATTAGACATGTTTGGAGATGTGACATCAGCACACAGAAATTTGACATTCTTGTGGTGTCCATTGATAGTTTCATTCTGCAAAACATTGTGAAAGAAGAGTGATTCAGGTTACTTCATAATGCGTGTATGTATAAAATTGTCATGAATTAACCATATTAATTTTCAAAATGACAAATCCCTGCAAGACCTTCTTGATTGCACTCTCAATGAAGTCCACAGCAAGCAACTGACCAGCTTTCTGAGCCAATTCACCAGTAAATCTTCCGATACCTGCTCCTAGCTCTATAACAAACTTCCCTTCACATGGCGGTAACAGGGAAAGTACCTAGGTAAATAAAAATAGAACAGATGAGTTGTGGGCAAAAGCACGGACAGCTTTTAGCTATGTAAAAAAGATGGATCTAAAGCAATATGTGGCATGCAGCAACCACTTTTCCTGAAAAGATAAAATTTGCAGTCCAAAGTGTAACCCCGGACAGTTTTGAAGACCAGGGAGAAAAGACACAGCACTAGACTAGAATAATTTGTCAAGAAAACAGTGAGCGAACAGATCAAACAAATCTATAAGAGATGAAGTTGATGGATAATCTTTTGAAAAGCGTATGACATTAATGCATGGTGAGTGAAAGAACGAATAAAGGATCTGAGAGATGGTGAGGGAGAGAAAAGACCTCGGGCCTCTCTTCCTTGTCGAGATGAGCGGCTTTGGAATCGAGCATCATTGCCTCAACGGACAAATCAGCGGAATGTTGAACCCAGTACTGTTTCTGAAGGTCGCGCTCATTCACACCATTTCCATTTCCATTTCCTGCACATAAGCCCAATCTCAAACTATGACCTAACTTCAAATTCATCGAAATGGAAGACAAAAGAAAGAAGAAGGGAAAAGGGTGATCTCACCTGGAGCCATTGCCAACAGAGCAGAGCAGAACAGAACAGAAGAGAAAAAAGCAGAGAGAAGAAAGTGTTGTGATGGCTAAGTGCCTTCAATTGCGAGACGAGACCTTGAGAAACTCCTTGATCTTCGGTTGTTACCTCTCCCTCTTTGCTGCATTACCCTACTTTCCTTTCCTATCTCTTCTCTCTCCGCTTCCACCTTATATAAACACTTCCCATTTCCTTCTTCACCAAAAATATCATAATTTTATCTTCGTCTAATAATTCTTTATTTACACAAGTTCTTCTTTAATTTTAAAAAATTATACATCATAATCTATTTTTACATTATAATATATTAATGGAATAAATAATAAAATCATATTAGACAACTGTGTAGAAAATTTATCTGATAATATTACATTAATAACTTAATTTGATTAAATTTTATAAAAAATACTACATTAATAAACTCTTTTCAAAGTTAAAAACAATAATATTTATAAATGAATCTAAAATTTACAAGAGAATACCACTATACTAACTAATGTACCTATTAATTATTTTTTCCATTTTTACAAAGATTAGTTTTTTTTTAAAATAATTAAGTACTAGTTTTCAATCATTCAGTGAAGAGGGTTCTAGCAAATAAGACATTGTAATTAAAAAGTTAAGGACTGGTTGATAATTAGAAAAAAGAGATAAAATTTTGTTATTTTTCTTTGTAGTTACGTGCAAAAACCCTTGACATAATATAATTTTAAGAAAACTCTAAACAACTTGTAAATATGAGAAAGAAATAATTTTTTAAGACAGTTTTAGATCACTGGTTAATATCTGAAACCATGTGAATGAATCTTGTTTTTGAAGTTGTTCGAATAATATTCAAAGTTCACTTGTCTACTGCATATTTGTTTAGGGAGATCCCCTTACTTTCCAAGATTGAATACGTATGAATCTTAAATTGTAAACCATTAGTTTCTTAAATACATTATATTATTAATCCTATTGTTATTTTAACGAATAAAAAAGGATTTTGTTTCTGAGAAATTAACTTGCAACTTGACTGGGAGAAAATGTTAGGTAGACATAAAATGAATCTGGTGGGATCTGATCCAGTCAATCATGTTTGGCCACGTGGTGGTTCCATGTCCCATCAAACTTTCATGTCAGATCCTGCAAATATTACTTTGGGCATGTCACGCAATGCGCACATTCGCCAAATTTAGCTTTCCCTTCAAATTCGGAGATCCTCTTTGTGCTTCCACTCACGTGCTTTTTCTCTCTCTCTCCTTCGATATCATTTTGGAAAAGGAAAATCATAGTTTGACGGTGATATTTTTTTTATTTCTCTTTCACACTTCAACGTGTCAGTGTCGTCCTGCGTGACAATGAAAGAGAAAATTTTGGTATTTTTAGCTTACATGATTTATATTTATCATTTTACAAAGGGTGTTTTTTGTCATTTGGCATATGAAATGCAGGACAATTTGAGAGGGAAAAGCATATCTCATTTCTCACTGCACTCATTACCCTGCGTGCTCTGAAGGAGAGAGAACAGAGAAAAACAGCAAGATTCGCATTCCGTTTGCCACCGTCGCCTTCGTTTTTTGGCCGCCAATCCACCGTCCCTGTGGTGTTTCCTACTTTGCTGTCAAAGCTCGAGCGTTTGCATTGGTGGTATTGACCCTAAACCCTAAGTATTTTTTGTGTGAAACATGCTTGCTGTGTGTCG
>Ga0099824_1002754_pt1 | contig 25738 bp, 9 predicted proteins | sample SiratrowhiteBW_FD_76837 | JGI IMG/M metagenome (GOLD analysis project Ga0099824, IMG submission 76837) | Root nodule microbial communities of legume samples collected from California, USA - Siratro white BW | ecosystem: Host-associated > Plants > Roots > Nodule | place: USA: California...
CAGAAATCACCGTGGATTGAGGCACTACTGGGGCCTTAGAGTCCGTGGTCAGCACACCAAGACCACTGGCCGCAGGGGGAAGACTGTTGGTGTCTCTAAGAAGCGTTAAGCTGTTATGTTTTGGCTTGGAGATTAGATTTTGTTGAGGAGACAAATTTAAGGAACACTAGACATGTTTTGCATATCGACTCTGTATCAGTTATTTAATGCGGTGACAATTTCAATTTTGTTTGTTATTTGTGTTTCTAAGATGCTGGTTTTTTATTTGTAGAGAACCTTCAATATTATTGATGAAATTACATATTCACTCCCGAAGTAAAATACTACTTTTTTTTTTTACTTTTTCACATTAAGTAATTAATTAGAGATGGTTTTTAACATTTTTACATAGAATTGATAACATGGTAATACGTGGAATTTGCGTTAGATATTAGTGGTTTATTCTATTATGCTAGACTGCGTGAATTATATTTTGAAATCTCTTGTTTGGATTGTAGTTTTTTTGCATAGTTTTTGTGCTTAAAAGTTGGAAGCTTCTTAGTTTTCATTTTTTAACTTCCCTTGTGTCAACAAAGATAGAATATCTTCGTTCTCCTGGATATCTTTGGATATCTTTTCATCTTTTCAATACAAGGTGATCTTACAAAGCCATTCTATTGCCTCTTTAATTCTGTAAAATAAAAGCATTTAACTCTATATTTCGTACACAAAAAAGGAGAATATTTTACAAATTAGGTCTGTCGATTGTACAATTTTTCGATTGTACAATTTTTTGGCAAAAGTATGTATATTGTTAACTTTCACAAGTGATTAGATGTCTTGTTCATCTTAGAATATAATCATATCCCAGTTATGGGTTACGCTCCTAACAATAGCTTAAATAAATAGTTACGCCGTTTTGTGTGCAACCATTAATGCTTAAGGTTAAAACTCTCTCCTCTCCTATCTTCATATATGACTTTCTTTCATGTCCTTATCCACGATAAACTAACTTCTCACTAATCAAGGTGATCCGGTCAATCATATTCATGCTAAAAAAGATTCTTATCCACAGTAATGCCCATTATCTACTTTGTATCAAAGTTTAGATCCTACAAATTCCTAAACTTTCTCTGCAACTAATTTGATTTATTTAAGGGTCCAATATTAATACTTATACCAATCATCATACAGTGAGAGTATCAACATAATAACAACCTAATGCTGCACTTTCAAATTGACATTTTTAGTCGCATTCATGGGCGAATATTGCGGACTTTCCTAGGCAACTAGAATGGATGAGTGTCATTAGTGAAGAAGATGAATTTTTTGCTTGGATTCTAGTCAGCCCTATAATAAAATATCCACTGGAATCCAAAACAATAAATCATATCAATTAAAAGAATTACAATGAGATTGAAATAATAAGGTTTTAATTTAAAATAAATAAATACTTTCCTATAAATAATCACCTACAGTCTTAACATCTCAACTTTTGTAAATAAACCCCCATATTGAGTGAATGCTGTGAAACTATTGGTTTTCTGTTTTGTTGGTGGGAAGAGAGTGATTCAAACGCTCCTTTCCACCAGGCTTTGATGAGGCATTGCCATACCATATCATTCCACACACAGCTATAATCATCCCTAAAACCACGTGAACATTAAGACCTTCCCTCCCAAAGAAAAAGAACCCCATTATCAAAACAAGTATGGTCTTCATGTGGCCTAGTACTTGAAAAGAGACAGCAGTGAATCTGCCAATGCAGATAAATTGACTAAGGTTGGTCCCAACTGCTATAGTGCATGACATAAATATGAACATCTGCAAAAGACAACCCCAAAATTTTAGAAACTTGGTAAAGGCTAATACCATCAAAGTTTGTAGTTCTATAATGTTTGTATCATCTAAGTTATACATATTTAATGAAATTAAGACTAATCCTTCTATGAAAATCACCACATAAATCCAAAAGCTTCCAATGCTGAGTAAGTTTTTAGCCATATACAATAAATTTAAAAATCATTTTAGGTAAGTCAAGCACAGTAATAAAGCATATTGTATATCTAAGTAAATGGGGCATTCTTAAACATAAAGGCGTGCAAACAAGATCATATATATCATATGCACAATTATCTTATCTGCCTACATTTGAAGGTGAAATCAATATCGATTTAACACATCAAGTCATCCATGTGAATCAACAGATGCATTTAATCACTTTCTCGGAGAAAACAAAGCACCAAGAGTTTACACATTGAATACAACGGCATTAGGATTTTTTTCTGTTTTCCAGAACTTACCAAAGAACCTGAATTATAATCAAATCTGTCAACTCTGTTGTTTGTCAACCAGTAGTCTAGAAAAGGGCCCAGAAGAATCAGTGATCCAGCCTGTGCAGGTGCTGTATGTCCCAATAGGTTGAAAGAACTTAGTGAATACTTCCTCTGAAGGAAATGGACATACTGCACATGAAAACATTGAAAATTCATTAAAAAAATAGACTGAGACTTCTTATACCAATTTTTTTACAGAACAGGTAGGCTGATAGCTGAAATATGATAGCATATATGATACCAGAATCTACCTAAAATGCATTCATATATTTAAGCATAAAATGGAACACTTTTAAGACAGAGAAACTTCAAAATGTTTGTCATTTTGCCTACCAACTCTTTGTAATGTTGCCATGCAGAAGCATGAATTAGATTTAATTAAGATATTTTAAGTTTGAATTTTGAACAGAAGCAGTGTGTCGAATATAGTGGAATGTCACTCTTACATATTGTTGCAGAGAAGTGCTCCACACTGCTACAAAGGCAGCAACGAAACCTCTTGTGTTAACACTCACATCAGTAACAGTGCAAACACCAACACCCAAAAGAACGATACATATGCTGAGTTTGGTATCTCTAGAGTACTGAATCTTGTCGAAAACAACTTCCAAAAGGCACGATACAGGTATCATGCTCAACTTAGCAATCTGCAAAATGGTTAAAAAGAAATTTTAACTTCTGAATGCATTAATGGACAAATAGAGAAATTCAACACAACTCACTTGATAGAATCCAACTGAGTTCCACATTAGACTAACATTCATTCCAACAATGGAGAAGTTAGCAAATAAAACAAATTTTAAAAGCTCTGGAAAGGGTAAATGAGAAGGCTGGATGTATCCCAGCATCTTTAGTATGGATGTCATCAAAGTTGTAGTAACGAAATGAAGACCTGTTAATGTTGTAGCTGCAGGCAAAGGCAAATCATATGTAAAAGTTGATAAGAAATTAAGCAAGAGCATCATAATATATTTGTTGGGACAAGACTGTTAAAATCTATGGAAACATCGAAAAATATTTTGTCAAATCTTAAATTATCCTCAAGTGTTTTCCTATTTCCTCCTCATCTCTTAGGACTATTAACATATTTTCAAGTCTTACTATGATATGATTTCTTAATTAGTTAGAATTATGACTAGTATAAATAAGGGTTAATATTCTAGATTTTATGAACATATCAAACAAATTTGTACATTATAATGCATAACAGTTAGTATTTCCTTCCATTATATCTAAAATTCCACAGTTCCAACAATGTAAGCCAAGAAAATTGGAAAAGGAATTTACCAAAACTGAAGCCATAAGTGGCCATCAAAGCTTTGTTTACAATGATAATTCCAACAGAAGTGACAACATTGAACATCCATGCAGCTGCATCCAATGCAGCCTTCTTCTCAGACTTGCTAGCCGGTGCCATGTTCTTGTTTATTTTTCACAATTTAACTGACTCTAATCTCTTCTAACTAGCCTCCATAGCATTCTGTTGATCCATTCAAATGATGTGCATTGGTTAGTCCATTTAAATAAACAAAACCTGGTAAAGTGGAAAATACGAAATTAATATAGTTAAAATAAAAATAATACAGATGGAAAAGTGATCATTAAGAAGAACTATGATTGAACAACTTTCTGTGCAACCTTAAGTCATCTTATGGGGGATCAAAAGGATCAGAAACCACTAATTGACAAGCAAAGGAATTGTTATGCATCTCAGCATCTTCAACACTAAGCCACGGATAATATTATCAATATTAATTGGTAAAAGCATTGATGCACATCTAGTATCAACTTTGTTCACTTTCTCTTATGCAAAAAATAGAAAGTTATATAAAATGAGAATTACTAAGCCCTTAAGCTTAGAGTATCAAATCAAGTTTATGAAATTAAAAAAAAAAAGTTATATGCTGCAGATACAGTGAACACTCACAATCAGAAGACTTTTCACATCTTTAATTTAAAGTTTCAAAATAACGCACACCATCCCCTCTCAGGACCTTAAGTTAACCTCAACCCTTCTCTCAACTAGTAATAACTGCTATTCTCATAAAATAATAGTACCCTCCTTTCCCCACAAGACTATAAAAAGGATCCCCTTAGAAAATAAATTAACCAACAATAAACAACTACACTTATGTATTGACTAACTAAGAATTGATAAAAATAAAGTGAATAAGAATCTTCACCAAAATCACAACATGGTTTCTTGGGCCCACATGGTATAGTCTTCAATTCATCCCACCATGATCACTCTTACATTTTACCAATAAAATTAACATACCGAGATATAGGTACCAAACCAATAATTAAACCTATTCCAAATTAGGAACATAATCAGCACAAATTAACAGAATGTAAAACGTTAAAAGCACCAGGACCCAAACTCATTTCTATTTATTTACTAGCGGTACATTAGACCCAGCTGAAGAATGATAAAATGAACCACCCCTGTGAATAAAATAGCTCTTGCATCCAAAGAAAGTTGGCATTACATTTCTGTTCTAACCATACATAGTAACAACCCCTAAAATGATTCACTCATTTTCTGGGCAGAAGGCAGTGCAATAGCCCGTTTGAATGAAATGTCAATTCCAATTTGGCTTTACTGGGTTACACCTATCAAGAACAAAGCTCCTAAATTCACCATAATGTTGTATCATCAGAAACCAGTTCAAATAAATTGAACTCCAATCCATCACCAAACGAACCCATAAAATTTGACAATGCGAAACAATTCTGCGTTCTATGAAAAAAAATACAAAGTAAATAAATTTAAAACTCTTATTTTTCATATCCATAATAAACAGATCCCAAAAGGGGTCTTAGATCCAGAAGGGTGACACTAAAATTTAGAAAATAATAACAATGCTTTCTAAAAGATAGATCATAATCAAATATGGGTAAGCTGGTATTTACCAAGTTTCAATCTTTCTAGTCCCCTTCGAAGAAAAATATAAGATTAAATGAATGAATGAAAATAAAAAATAAAGGGTAAGGATTGAGAATGTGAAGCAAAAATGGGTTGAAAAAGAAGAAACTAACCGTGAATAGAGAAGACATTGGGCATTGTAACATGAATGTAGTATTAAGGAATTGTGGAGATTGGAGAATGGAGTTTGCAGATTGGAGTAGGAGTGACACGCGCTATGCACCCAAGAAAGATGAACATCATAAACATGCTATGTTATGTTCCTCAACTATCCTTGTTGGTTTGGCTAAACATGCATGTTCTTTCTTAGCTTTAGTTTCATTTTGGAACAAACAGCACCACTGTAACTGTTTTCTTTCTTTTTCCTCCTTTTCTTAAACAATCACACTTATATTAAACCATACTATATTAACTGATTCTGTGCAGTTCAAACACATGTCGAATCCTTTTAATTGCATTTATTAACTGGATTAAATGGGTAAGAAATTTTAACATTTAATGATTTTTGTTTCTGATGAAAAAAATACTTTCTCCATTTTCATTTATAAGTCTGAAACTGTAGTTTTCTTTTTATGACCTATCATTCATGAAAAGAATATTAAAAGAAATTTATTTTGTCATCTTTTAATTAGATAATTTTACTCTTTAATAAACTAAAAATAATTTATCTATTTATTCAATTGAATAAATAATGATTAATTTTTTATTTCAAAATAGCTAAATAACTTTTATTTTTTTAAAACGTTAGTTACATAAATTTTTTAATATTATTTTTATAAAATTATATATATATATATATATTAAAATTTATTATTTTTCTATTTTTAGTTAATTACTCATAAAAATAATAAATTATATATTTTAATATGGTAAAAATATGAATTCATATCATGTGTTTGTCCTAGTATCATTAATGATTAAAATGTATATTTACAATAAATTTATGATTATTAAACAAATTAAATATTTTGTAAATTTAATAATTAAAATTTATAAATGAGATAGTTAAAATTTTGAATAAAAATTACACTGCTTTATAATATCAAAAGATCCTTCGTACTAATAATTGTAATGAAATTTATTTTATCACCATCCTACATCTATACTAAAGAGTACTGTGTTTACTAATAAACATATCTCATATTTTTATTTTATTTTTAATTATATTTTAAATTTTTTAAAGGAGAAATAAATTATATAAATATTAAAAAGAATGGTCAGGCATTTTAATAATATATGATATTATAAATTAAATTATCTTTTAATTTAAAAAAAAATATAGATATACAAAGTCTCTCCCACTAATAACCTATAAAAAATATGATAATATCACATTATTTTTTCTATTAACTTTTTATTTATTTAATTTATAATAATAATTAACTTTTTGAGTTTTGCGATCCCTCACTTTTAAATAACACTATGAGTATATTAATTTTGTTAAGAAAAATTAAAATCACGCATATTTTATTATCTCATATACAATAAAACATCCTAAAAATATTATTTCTCACTGTTCTAAATGATCTCTTAATTTTAATTTTGTAGTTCAGTAACCAGAGTTGTTTAGTAAGAATACTTTATTAGTAAACAATAATTCATAATTCTTCTACAATCTACTATTCTATTGTAATTTCTTAAAGAAATTATAGAATCAACAAATTAAAGAAAAATTATAAACTTGGGTAAGTAATTCTTTAAAAGCATTACATTTATTTTAAAGAAGTTATCATCCACCAACACGAATTTAGTTTTTTACATCATTTTATTTCATTTTTTATTAAAATCAGAGTTGTAAATATTATTTGTATCTTGTTACGCACGACTTCTACTCTCTCTATTTTTTTTACCGAAGTTGCTGTTTGCTAAGTATAATTTCTATTAACATTTGTTTTTCTATATCAAAGTTGTGTTTCTTCAGTTAAAAATATAAACTGTGTTTATCAAAGGGACTCTAGTAAAAAAATAAAAAATGAAGTTGTGCATACTAAATATATGATTTTTGTATTATGAAATAAATTAAAATTATGTTCGTAAAACACTAGTCCTTCAAACGAAATTGTGTTTTTAAAGTATGATTTATCCGAATTTGTAAATTTTCTTTTACCTGATAATTATTTCAAAAGATTATACATAAATGGTAAATATTTTAGAATTTTAGCAACTACGATTATTTAACTTTTCAATACACTTTTCTTTTAGTTTTTGTATATAATTTAATTAAAAGGTGAAATTACACTTGCTTTTTATTTTATTTTAAAGATTGCACTAAATAACACTCACACTTCCTTTAAACTTAAATTAGACATTTATTCTTTTTATACTTTCAATAAAATGATATTTTTATTCTATAAAATATAGATATAAACTTTTTTTTTTAGTTATGAATCTGAAAAACATATTAAAACTTTTTTACTTTATCTGTATTCTTTTAGTGATACACTTATATTTGTAGTTTACTTTAATTTTGCTATAACAATAATGAAAGTTAAACCTAAATCTTCGTACATACTACCTTAATCTCCCATAAACTGATCCTAGTAGATTAGTTGCCTGTATTTCTAAGAAAATAATATTAAAATGAAATAAGTTAAACATTGTACGTAAATAAATTTCTCGTAGTAATCAACACCGTCAGGTTTCTATTTTTAATAGTTTAATTTAATATTAATACAATAGTATACAACGTAATATTCTAACAATGTTGATAAATTTTCAGAAGGCTATTAGGTTTCCAATCCAATATCTACGTGGCTCATGTAAGCTTGAATATATATGTGATAATAAATGTGCATTCAATAAAGATGGAATATATATGTGATAATAAATATACATTCAATAAAGGTGGAATATATATGTGATAGTAATGTACACATTTATTAATATAATTTTTTGGAATAACGTGATCAATACTTTATTTAGTGAATATTTTACTTAGTGATAGTATATTTTCTTGATTTTTTAATATTTTTTTTGAAATGACATGATCCATACTTTAAATTTATGATTAACGATATTCTTTTAATATATTTTAATATTTTTATTTACGGATAATCTTTATTTAAGTTGTTTAAACTTAGTTAGGTGGAAAACATTGATATGTTTCGTATATTGATACTTAAGTTTAAAAAGTGATGAAGAGTCTTTATTTAATAAATAAGAAAAAATTATTTTTCTACTGAATAGGTCTTTCACTTCTTTTGTACATCAACATCCTAGGCTTGAGGAAATTGAAGAGTGATGAAGATTCTTTATCTGTTGAAAAAGAAAATTTCATTTATTTGGCTTATTGGTCATCGATCTATTTCATACACTGGCCCTAGGTTCAAGGAGCTGAAAGAGTGATGAAGAGTCTTCAAAGAAAATAATAAAAATTATATTTTGGAGGGAAAAATGATTCTTCAATATTCAGACAACTTGAGATTTCTACCTTAATGGGGTTTTAACGTTGACAAACACGAGGGATTTTAATGTCTTTTAAATTCGTATAATTAGCACACATTCTCCGCTTACCATTTAACTTATTCATCAAAAGTGGATCAATTTTCTTCAAACTTGGCACAAGGATCAAGGTTGACCCTATCACCATCTGTGGGAACCTGGGACATCTCTTCGACATTGTTGCATACTTGTTCATTGCTTTATCCTTAATTTTGTATCCCATTCCTCTGGAAGGTCCATATCCTCGTCAATTATCGTAGTGATAGGAGTTTTTACTGAACAAGGGGCGACTGTAAGGCTCTAAGCATAACATTTTCTTGTCGTTTTTGGATCTGCCTTAATTGTGATATTCATTCCATTTTCACTTGGAAACTTCATCACCATGTGTGGTGTCAAAATAATGACTCCCAACTAGTTGAGATTTCTCTAACCAATGAGAGTGTTGTAGGAAGTATTGACCTCTACTAAAACATAACGGTCAATAAGAGTTCGATGTGCCTTACTCGTGCCAAATGTTGTCAGCAAACCAACATATCCTCTAGTATGTACGTGATCCCCCACGAATCCCAATAAAGGATCGCATATGACTGAGTGAAAGAGGAGCATATTCAAACTTATGAAAAATTGACCAGTGTAGGACATCTACTGAGCTTCCCTGGTCAATAAGCATCTTTCTAACTCGCTAATTTTCCATATTGATTGTAGCAACAACTGGGTCATCTTTTGTAGGATCGTCAAGAGAAAAGTCTTCATCTGTAAAGGTGATGGGTGGGAGGGAACAAGGTGGTAGCATACTTGTCGAGTTTATACTTCAAAGATGTATTTTTCTTGCTAAGTTGAAAGTCCTTTCCCGACAAATATTTCTGCTATAATATAGATTGTACCTCTGATGTTGTTAGGATTTTGTTGAGGTTGTTCCCTTCGTTCCTGCTCAAGATTTGACATCACTTTTTCTTGGTAGTTTCCTTGGCCTTAACCCTGGAATCCTCCATGAAAACCTCTTTCTCGACCTGCTCTTCACATGTTTAGCCTATTCGACCTGTCTAGGTTGTAGATATTGTACAAAACGGTCGAGAGCCCTTGATCATACAAGCTCTTCAAACAAGTCCCAAACTTTAAAACATTCTTCAATATTACTCAAGTTTTGATGATAATTGCATCTCTTAGTTGGATCAACAGATTCAAACAAGTCCCAAACTTTAAAACATTCTTCGGTATTACTCAAGTTTTGATGATAATTACATCTCTTAGTTGGATCAACAGATTGATGAGTTGTTGATGGTGGTGGAAGCCATACCAAATCAAAATTGCATACTTCCTATAGGATGATGTCTCGACTTGCATTTATAGGGGTGTAGTTTTCATACTTACTCGCACGCCTTTTCTTGAAAGGTTGCACGATGCCAAGAACAATTGAGACTTTTATCATTTTCCTACTTGCATTTGCCTTCTCCTCGATGTTGATATATCATGTTACACGATTGTGGAGTTCATCCATATTGGTAGGGGGTATGTATAAATGGTATACAAAAATTTCACTGGGCGGAGCCCCACCAAGAACGTGTACATAGCCACGACTAGGTGAAGGTCGATTATGTGTATAAATGTTTTTTTGCAAACAAAGCCATATATTATCACAGTGTCTCAACATCACCTTATATAACATTGTGGATAGATGCAAACATTGCAACCATAGGATTACAATAAGCAAAACGGGCTAAAAACCATGCACAACGTGTGTCAAACGAATCAATAAAGTTGTTGGAAGAGAATCTTACAATTCCAAAGTCGTTCCTGCCAATGCAATCGGATAGAGTCTACAATGTACTCACAAGTCTTATGGGAAGAGATTAGCTTGAATAAAATATGTCTTAACATAGACCTTTGAGTCTGATGTGTGCACTGTACTTTTGAGGAAGTCGAGCTTTCATGATGTTTGGCTTGAAGCGATGGAAGCCCGCAAGATTTACTTTCATTGCCTCATTCAACATAGGAGTTAGAATCGTCTTGAAAAGTTGTTACTGAGAGGGCCTATGTATATAACCATTAGCTCGGGATTGTCCATTAATTAATAATAGTGTTTGTGACTTCATTTGTGTGTGGAGGTGGTGTTGAGAGTCTCGGGATGGGTATCCCCCTAGTAGCAAGCTTAGAGGTGGGGATCGGTTGAGACTCGCAACCTATTCGACTCGATATTGTGCATTCTATTCATATTGATTAGTTGTTTAATCATGTTCTTGCAAAACGAGTTGCTCATGTTTGAGCTGTAACTCATTTTGATGTTGACTTAGTTCGGCCCAATATTGCTCTACATTCAAATTATAACATTATGAAGATTTTCCTCATTTTTTTAAGAAGAACATTAATCTATGTTGTCGGGACTGTGTTTGCTAGTGAATTAATCTATTTTGCTTCTAGTTAATATCATAAGACTTGTGGTCTAGGAAAAGCTTTAATCGACCTCACAGTAAACACCAAAATGGAAAAAAAAAAGTGTTAATCTTCTAAGGTGGATGAAAGTGATCTGTCTTGCAAGTCAAGTTATGGCTCCAAGAAAGAATCATTAAGTTTTCTGAAAACGACAAAATAAATTCTACATGTAGAAGAAAATTCTTCAATACAAATTAGTAAAAATATGGAAAATTATTATTATTATTATATAAAAGAGTGTAAGAATTAAATAAATACTCTTTATGAAATTTATTTGTATTTATAAGTTCTTTGAATTTGAACTGAAATATTAATAAGATATAAAATAAATCAAAGATATTTGATTGTGAAATATATGTAATTTAGTCTATTATTATTATAAAAATATGCGTTTTATGATCTGTATATGATTTGATTTGATTATATCTAATTATTACAATTAATTTAATTAAATTTTTATATTATTATTTTTATCTTTATCATATATCTTGAATGCGGATTAATACAACTTAAAGAGATCCGTTAATGTTAAAATAATTCATTTATTAATATCAGTTTAAAATCATATTCTCACTTTAATTAATTATTTCATTTATGTATTAATAAATATTTTCGCTCAAGTTTATTCTTTCTAGTAAAAAAATTTATTACTAACTAGTCACATATTAATACTTTTTGAAAAAAAAACACTGTTGCTATTTAATAACAAATTATTATATATTTTAATTTTATTAAAATTTATAATAACTATTGTTAAAGTCATGATGACTTTTTATCAATTGATATTAATTATGTGTTTAGTTTTAAGAAAGGAAGTGAAAAGAAAAACAAAAACTGAAAGAATGAAAAAAAAAAAAAGTAGGAAGGAAGATGATGTTTTGAATTGTTTAGTAAAGAAAAACAGAAAACATGCATACTAATTTTTTGTTATTACTTCAAAAAGAACTTTCCTTTTGGTTTTCCATCTCTTTCTTGCCTAAATAAAAACTGTTTATATTTGCCAATTAGACTATATATCCTTCCACTCTACACTGTTACCAAACAAAATACAATAATTTCTTTCTATTTTTCCATTTTCTTTGCTAATAACCCTATTGTGAATGCAAACAAACAAAGGTTAAAAATATAAAAAATAATAAATATTTAGTAGTGAAAATGGGATAGAATGCAAAAATAATAATAAAGCAAAAAATATAATAGTTCCTTAGGACTTTCTTATAAAACCCATTTTAAAAAATTATTAGTTATTTTTATAAGATAATTTATAATTTCTATGTAAATTTATAATTTATTTTTATAAGATATTATATCATTCCTTATAATATCCTACAATACAAATTAATTACAAATCTCATTCTATCTTATCAGTGCCATTAGCCCGAAAAGAAACAAAAGATTGTTTCTTGAAAAGGTAAAACAAGAAAGAAACATTCAATAAATAGCATTGTATAAAAAATCAGATTAAATCCATTAAAGTTGGATATTTTCACCAAAGTGGTTCAAAGCAAGGGACAAGCTTTTATTACCAATCCATGGAGTGGAATAATTTTTGTATTGGTGGAAACCGATGAAAACCGAAACGCCCTCTTTCTCCTTCACGCATAAAACCCACTCACCACTTCTTCTCTTCAATTGGGCACAGCCACAAGCATGGCCAAGAAGAGAAAATCCATAGCCACAAGCATGGACGAGGTCGACCGAACCATGTTTGCTTCATTTTCCAGTGCTGCCAATTCTCTCTCACACCTCTACACTCTCTCCATGAACCGCCAGAAACTCTCCTTCCAAGCCGGTGAACGCCACTCCCTTGTAACCACTTTCTCTTTTATCCTCCAACCCCTTTTCATTCCATCTATTCCCTGGACTTTTCAAAAACAAAAAAGTTATCTTTTTTAGTTTTATTTTTAAAATCTTGTTCCTGTGTTCAATTGGGTCCTTACCTCGGCATTTTAACTGTTTTGGTCCTTCTGTTTAGGGTTTAAACTGTGTAATTTGTTTTAATTGGTGTGAGCTGTGTCCGATTTCAGGAAGAGCTTTATCAGTGGATCCGGAGGCAACAAGAGGGTGGATCAAGAGTTGCAACTGTGGATATACTCGGCTACATTCAGGTTGGTTTCATTCTCTGGCTCTTTTTGTGTTTTGAGTATCATTTTTGAAGCAAAGAAAATGAAAGAGGGCAGGAATTATAGCTATTTGCTAGTTACTGACAAGAAGGTGCACATGCATCATATCATACAGCAAGGGTGATATAGCTAGAGGAGCTTTGAACTAGCTTTGGGTTGTTTCTTCCCTTTGTTTATAACCAATCCAAACGGCGTTGTGTAAGCCTTGTTGTCAACCTCACTTGGTGGGATAAGGCTATGTTGCTTTTGATGAAGCTTGCCCATATCACACTGCTGATGGAAAAGAAAAAGTACTAGAAAATAAAATCTATAAAGTTCATGTTAGTCTTGTTGTCTTTGGTGGAGATTTTGCATGTTAGTCTAGTTGTCTTTGGTGGAGATTTTGATTTCGTTCTCGGGTATTGACGTTTGCTTAATTGATCAGTTGTTTTGTTTCTATAGGCTGGATTAACGCAGGTCTTTACCTTTTTCTAAATTGCTCTTTTTTTTCTGTCTTGTCTGTTGCAGTTTTATCTTTTTATCATTCTTTTATTTGTCTCTGTTCTTTGTGGAATGTCTAAGTTTTTTCTCCTTCAATTAATTGGTGATTTTGTTGATGAACTGAAATTGATAAAGTGAGTGTTTTGTTTGGCTATATGCAAGTTATAACACAGAATGTTGGAAAATTTTCTTGGTATGGGGCATGATTTTTTCAATTAAATTAAGTTTAACTAGAGAAGGTCTGGAAAATTGGGTAAAATTTTAAGTGGGAGAAAGCCATCTTAATTTGTCCGATGGATGTTGCCCTTTTCTTTTATGTGATCCTTTCTCTGTTTAAATCATCATTTTCTAAAGTTATGAAGAGGTGGAATCTTTAGTGTATTTATTGTAATTCTTGAACTATATTACATGGTTATAAGGGTGTCTAGGAAGGATAGAAACATTCTTTTTACCCTTCCATTTTAAAGATTTGTAAGATTGTCAGTTATTAAGAAATTGTTGTCTCAGAAACTTATGTGCACTTGTGGCTAGTTAGATATCTTGCAGTTCTGAAAATAAAAAGGTGGTTGATAACATGGCAAGTTCATTCAATGTAATATTGGTTTTTGTTGTTACTGATCACTGATTGCATGAATGAAATTTAACAGAAAGAGCTGGATTATTGTGGTGAGGAACCGTGTATGTCACCGAGAGCTCCACAGCAACAACAACCATCAATACATGCAACTATCACTGGTTCAGGCTTTCCCTTAACTACAGGATTTCCTGGCCAAACAATTATGGGGCAGGGACTCAGGTCTGAGCACTGCGATATTCAATCAAAGAATTCCTTGTTTTCAAATGCTGTTCGTCAAATTGGCGAGGTAGGGAACTACTCAAGTGGCCTCTCCACGGGGAATGGAAGCCGTAACACCGAAGAAAACTTTCTTTATCAGCAAAGCAGGGACTCTGCTGCATTCAGTTTCAATGATACTGCCATGGACATGCATGCAGACTAGTCTGCTCTTTCATGTGCTGAATGTTTTTGCTTCATCATCCTTCTCTACATTACCTGCAAAAAGAATTGAATAATCAACGGAATGGCGTATCTGAGTTTTGCTAGTTGCATCCTACAAAAAACAGCATTAACTTATTACAATGCAATGTTATACCATCCATCCAAGTGGAGTAAAAGCTTAGGTGTTCAATGTTCTTTGTAAAGTTTGTTGTTGAAATAGTTTAAAGTTATTAAAATTTGTACCCTGATCGTCTCTCAAAAACAACTTTATTTCAATGTAGGCATTGCTTCTATTTGAAGTTTCTTAAGTAAACCTGTCCTGAGGGCTACCTCAAGGATTTTTCGTGTCATGGATGCCCTTCTCTTCTAATCATAAATATTTTTGTTATAATTTTTGTTGCAAAATTATCCATAATTCTTTCTTAATCAAGATTTAAAAAAAAATCAGTAAAACTATTTAATCTTTTTTGTGACACAGTAAACCACAAATAAAACTTTAATAATTTGGTTTTGAATTTTTTTTTCAGCGTATGCAGTAATAAGAAAGGATAATATTATTCAGTAGTATTTTAAAAGTTATATGTGCAAGGTCTTTAAATATCACATTATTATTTTATAAATAAAAATGAACATAAGATTAATTAAATAATTTTTAATTCTAATGTATATATACAGATTCTTTTTTGTGCCTTCCGAAGTGGTTCAATTCACAATCAGTCCCTGTCACAAATTCTATATGCTGCAATTCACAACTTCGGGCATCTTTTGTATATCCCTTTGCTTTTCATATCTATTTTGTTAATCCTTATAGCTTGTTCTCTGTTACTGTCTTTGTATTATTGTCCAATTGTGAAGAGAGGGAATAAAGACACCCATTTAGCTGCAATTCATACAGCCTTTTTAAGATGAACTTAAAAAAGTTCCTAGGTGATGATGCATTATTGTATACGGTTGATCAAAGCTTGATAGTTTCTAAAAAAAAGAAAAAAAAAAAGAAGGGTCTACACTTCTACACTTGACAAATGCAGGGTTAAAGCATGGAAAGAGAAAAGAAGGGAAGAAAACTTAGCATTGGAATCGCTTGTGCTGTTGTGATAATGAGATTGCTTTGGCAGAGAAGGCATCTTAGCATCAGAAGAATACTTGAAGCTAAAGGATAACATTGTGTCCATGCGTGGAACTAGTATTATTGCCAATACTACATAAGGAGGAAATTGTTGTCTTAAATTTAAATTGACATAAAAAAAATTGATTATTAATTTTAATTGAATCAGTCTCATTGTGAAGTTTTAACATGATTTAACACTTAAAACATATATGTATTTTCATATTTGTAAACGTCCAATTATTGAATATAAAAGTAAAATATCAATATAACAGTTTTTAAAAACTCACTGTTTTCCCTCAAAATGTATAGTTTTTTAAAATTGATTTAATAAAATGCGTGAATAAGGGTATTGGAGTAAATTTCAGTTTATAACGGGTGTAAGAAGTGAAAGTTAGAGGAGTAATAGGCAATTTGAAAAATGGATCTTATGAAAAGCCCTTAAACCTTCCTTTCGGCCCTAATTGCCTGTATCGTGCACAAATATTTAATTTAATTGATTAAACTTCATGACAGGCAATTCTTCGAGTATCTCTATACTTTCTTCTTCTACTTCGATAAGAGAAGTAAAAGTATATAAGTATCTCCTCTTCATCTTTTTATCTTTTGAATTGTACTCCTCTCTATTTTCTTATATTATAGATTGTTGAATTCAATTTTTTTTATATTCTAAAATTTAGAATATAAAAATTTACATTATAAATTTATTATATAATGAATTGTGTAATTAAAAAATAAAAAATTTATATTTTATATTGTATAATTTAAAATACAAAATTAAATTTTAGATTGTAAAATCTCAAATATATTATTTTTTATATAATTTAAAATATTTAAAATATATATATATATATATTCTTCAAAATATGGGGGTGCAGAAGAAAAGAACAAGGTGCATAAAGAAGCGCATATCATGACAAAGCATAACACCATGATGACGAATTCTTCCTCCACTCCCATATCTTCTTCCTACATCTCCATAAAAAAATTGATTCTCAAAGTATTTATATTAAAATGACCAAAATGACTTTGAATATTATCCGGTTTACATTTTTTTTCAAAATGTGAATCGGATGGGATGTCATCCGGTTCACATTTGCAAAATGACAACCGGATGACACCCCATTCAGTTGTCAAACTCTCAACTCGCAAAAGTCGACGTTCTCCGCCGACAGTATCCCAATCACCAAATTAACTACTTTAATCAACAATACCATTCACAAATTACTAATAAACATCAATAATTGCTTACTTAGGACTTGTTTAAAGCTTTAACTTAAGATTTGGACAGCGCCGGTGACATGGTAGACGACGGATGAGAGTTATGGAGGTGAAAGGGATAAAGGATAATATTGATTTTTCCAATTTTAAGGTAAGAATATATGTGTAATTTCATATTCACTATGGAGGTGCAGGAAAAGGATATAGGGGTGGAGGAAGAATTCGTCCACCATGATTTATATTGGTATAAGACTGATTCTTCCTGCACCTCCATAGTGTCTTCCTGCACCTCTATAATAAATAACAAATTACAATTTTAGCCTTTTAAAATTTATTTTAATTCAACTATATCCTTCATTCCTTTCACTTAAAATATTCAGACTTGTAGATTGTAGAATCCGTAATTGTAATTTTTTTAAATGAATTGCGGATTATATAATCCTTAAGTCTAAATTTTTTTAAATAAATTACGGATTATATAATCAATAAGTCTAAAATTAGAATTTTTAGACTTGCCGATTGTATAATCCGCAATTCATTTGAAAAAAAATTACGGATTGTACAATTGGCAAGTCTTTCTGATTTTAGACTTGCGGATTGTATAATCCGTAATTCATTGAAAAAAAATTATAATTGCGGATTGTACAATCACAATTAGTAATAATGAAGGTGCAGGAAAAAATTATGAATTATACAATCTGCAATTGTAATTTTTTTAAAGTGTATTGTGAATTGTGCACTCCGCATTGAATCCCAATTACCTTAAGAAATTTTCTGAGAAGTGAATGAGTATTTGAGGTGTGACTGACATTTTTTAGAATTTGATAGGAGGAGAAAGAGATAATTAAAAGTTAAAAGTGTCTTAATTAAATTAATTTAATTTAATTTTAATTGAATTTGAAATAAAATCCAATCAAGAAGTCAACATAGAGAGACTCTTCGTTTGCCGTAATTTAATTAGTTTAATTGTATTTTAATTGAATTTGAAATAAAACCAGTCAAGAAAAAGAAATGAATGTTTCAGCATAACAATCTAAGAGATTCTTTATTTGAAATAGGTATAGGGGGAAGAGACTCTTTATTTAATGGATATAGAGGACCAGAGTAGACTCTTCATTTAAAAATGAAGTTAGAACTTAGAATGAGAATAAGGGTGTAGCAAAATAGACTTTTCATTTAATTTTAATTACATGATTGGGTGGTGGTGTTACCTTAACAACACATATAACAAAGTCAGACTTTAATTGTATTGAATAAAATTAAGTTTTGCATTGAATAAAATTAAATTTATACAAATAAAGAAGGAGAACAGGTTACTTATGAACTCTTCACATCCTATTTACCATTGTACATTGTACAATCTGTAATTATTGAAATTTATTTTATGAATTTCATTAAAAAAAATTTAATAACTACATATTATAAGTCCGTAATAAAGAAGGTGTAAGAGAAAATATTATAGATTGTACCAACAATTTTGAAATATTTGATTTAAGACTTGGGAATTCTATATTCTGTAATTTCATTTAAAAAATTCTATCATTACAAATTATATAATCAGCAAAACTTACAGTGAACTTTAATCTATTTCTTTAATATTAAAGATATTTTGATATTTTCTTCCTACTAAAATTTTAATATTCAAAATTATAAAGATGCGAATACATACTATAGAGGTGCAGAAGGAATCCGTCTTCATATAAATGTATTATATTTTCATGAAATTTTTCTAATTAGCCCTATATTATACAACCCTTATTTCCTCTTAGGGCACATTATGCCCCTAGCTAGTTGTTACTTTATCATTAGTTAACTTAAAGTGTATGTAAGTGACCAACACATTTTAATTTAATCTCAATAAAACAACAGCACCAACTCTCACACTTTATTTTCCCTCGGCCATAATATATATATATATATATATATAGACACGATTTTTATTGAATTTAGTACCGTCTATATATTTACAAATGACTAAATATGTTATTAGTGCAAAAATGAAAAGATTAACATATTGTTCTTACTAAGTCATTATATTAAACTCATTTTCTCTTTTTAAGATTATTATATTAATAAATATAGTTTATGATTTATTAATAATTAATATTTTAGTTTGTGCATTGCACAAAAATAAATATAATTTCAGACAAATAAATTTATGATAAATAAACATTTCAAATATATATATAAATCATAATTAAAATTGCAATGAATAAATATTTTTGAACTTATAAAGTATATTTTAGATTCATGATAAATAAAGTGTATTGCGGTATATTGTTTATTGCTATTTTTTAAAATAAAATTTAAGTTAGAATTGAAAATCTAATATTAAAAGAGATAAAAGTTGAATCATTCTTCTAATATTGAAAGCATAAGAGGAATGTTTGGACCTATTTGAATTTAAAAGATAAAAAACATGTATGTAAGATTGGTGTACGATATCTAATTACAACTTTTTAAATTGCTTAGTTGGTATTTAAAAAAAAAAGCTAGAGAATATAGTAGATGTATATTTTGAATTTTATAGATAAAATATACATTTGGAATTTTATTTTTGTTGTGATATCAGCTTTTTTAATTTATCAGGCGAACGAATAATCTTATTTGTGATAATGTTAAGTATTTCGAACTTGACAATTTTTTACACAGACAGCTGCAAGCTACAAGTATTTAACATTAGTTTTCTAATAGATGTAATGGAATTTTTATATTCAATTACAACTTGTTAATTTGTTTATTTGATATTAAAAGTTAAGGTAATTTTTACTTGACTTTAAATAAAGTAATTCAATGTTATAAAGTAATTTTAACTTAAGTTTAGTAAAGGTAACTTTAAGTCAAATTTTAATTTGAGTATCTTTAACTCAGTCTTTTTTTTAACACATTTTCATCATACCTTATTCTAAACATTCAATTAGAACATCTTCAATTTAACATCACGTGACCATTAACATTATTTTAATTAGAAAATCTTTAAATCACAACTCCAAATTCTAAATTAAGGATTTACCTAATCTACTTTATTTAAAAAAAAAAAAAACTCAATTAGCCCTTTTTCCCTATTCCCCAATAGAACAGCACCACTTCACATTCAATACTTCCCACCCTTCTTATTCACTTGATGGGGAAGAACTTGGACACTAAAGTTGCCACCTTCTTGCTTTTCTTATTTATTATTGATATGCTTTCACAAATATCCAACATTTTCATGTTGAAGATTGCATACTGAATAGAAATAAAGTTAAATTACACAATTATAGTAGAAGTAAATATCACTTTATAGAATAAAAATAAATTAAATTTAAATTCATTTTTTATTGTAAAGTTTGTTAGTTCTATCATATAATTTGTTATCAGATCATTATTTAATAATTTATAAATATTTAGTTTTATATATGAGATGTTAATATCTCAATATAAAAGATTAATTAGAGATAAAATAAAAAATATACGAGACAAACCTCACATAATTTTATAAAAATAAGATAGAATTAAATTCACTTTCTAATAACTAGTTAATTAATATATTTTTTAATGAATATTATTTTCTTTTAAAAGAAAGAAATTGTTGGTGGTATAGATTTTGGTTGAAGCTAAAGCATCCGGCTCTGTACCCACCACAGATTCTGAATCGGGTCCAGAGGAAAAGTAACCTTTCCATTATTTGCACCTGTAAAATTATATATATGTTAGAAATTTTCATTATCTAAACGTGATTATTGATAAATTTTCTTAATTTTAGCTTCACAATATACTAATATCTCTAGGCGTGGAATGAGATGAGACAGCAACTGTGAATTATATGATAGTGATTAATTAAGATCACAGTGGGACCCTATAAATGGTCATTGAAATTAACATTGATTCAGTCATGCAGTGTAATGATGGTAGGTAGAGAAGCCTAAAACCATTGACACTTTCAAACCAAGTCATTTAGCATTCATTCCAATTTCAATGACATGTCATCATTTTCTTCATAAACAAATAAACACATTTCATTATTATTTTCGTTAAATATTATAAAAACAAAACATTCGTTCCCATATCCGAGGTGATTAGGTTTTGTGATGTGTTGCACTACATTATAAAATGCTACTCCATTTTTTCTGTGCTTTTAAATCTCAAATCATGTGATGTAAGTTATATTTATAGCACGTGATAAAAGGAAAATATAAAAATTATTTATATCTTGTTATGTAAAGCTCTTTTCTGCTTGATCTTTTATTGAACACCTTAAATTATTTCATAATTTCAAATCATTTCATAATTTGCATTTCCAAAATTTATTAGTATTATTTATTTGAAAGCAAATGCATGATTGATGCAAGAGGGTGGTGGGCTACAGTGAATGATGGATGAGCAAAAAGAGGATTCACATTGGAACTTTCATGTTTCACTCTTCACGCGAACTTACCAATGAATTAGTTTAGTGCTACTACTTGTATTACCATTACTCCAAACTTCAATCGAGGCATTTCGACTCACACTTCTAAAATTAACTTATCATGCTGATTTTTTGCATTTCCAATTTGATTGCATAGAAAATTTGTAATTTGCATTTTCATTTCATTCGTAATTTGAGGTGTAATTGAATTGGTATTCTTTTATTTGGTTTTTTAATTTGTGATTTAAATAAGCTATAGATCGCGACGATATATAAGTTTAAGGTGACCTCTTATAAAAAAATAAATAATACTGTGAAAAAATAAAGATGATGATAATTTATTAATATGTATTATGATTATATACTAAGTTGCAGTATTTAAAATTTAAATAAAGTTTATTAAATATATTACATTCAAAATTAAAGAAATTTAGAATTATTTGATTTTTAAAAATATTAAACAAAAATGACGTTTAGGAATATGTATAATCCATTTACAAATATCTTAAATATTTACATGTTCTTTAGTCTTAAATTACATCACTTAAAAAAAAATTAAAGTCTCATATTTTCTTCAACTTGCATGAGATCCGTAAAATAGTTTTTTCAAGCACTTAGAACGCATAACACTTGAAATGTAATGAACTAAAATAAAACCCTCAAATGTGGAGTAACAAATTAATCATAAAGTTTTATTTTTTATTCAACTTATATGATAATATTTTTAAGAATAGAAACACAAAAACTATAAGTATAGAACGTGAAAAATAATATAAAATGATAACAGAATAAACTTATATTATAATAAAAAATATAGAAAAACATAAACATGTAAGAAAAACAACTTTTAAAAATGAAATCCTTTTAACTACTAAAGATACTAACAAAGAAAAAAACCTTAAAATTTCACTTTTTCTTCAACTTAAACGAGAATATTCCTAATTTTTAGGTAAAAACTAAATACAAGATTTGTCGAACAATCTCTTCAGACACTTGTATACATAAACACATTAACCTGAAAATAGAATGAACCAAACAAAAATCTTCACTACAGTGGAATAAGCTCTCATACACTGTATTTTAGGGTTGTACTATCAGTCTCTTCTATACACACCAAAGAAGAAGAAGACGGAAAAGAACTTACAGAAATACAAAGGAAGAAGCAAAAAGACCATAAAACCAAAATAATTCACACGTGTCAAAAGAGGAAGAATGGACAATTTGGAGATTTTCTTCACATAGGCGGTGGTAAAAGGAGTACCAAATGACAAAAAAAAGTTAATAAAAGGACAAGTGTTTCCATAATAGTAATAGACATTTTGAAAAGTTGACACTCAAAATGACAAAAAAAATCATGAAAAGAGACACGTGTTAGCAAAATAATAATATTTTTGGGAATTTTTATTTATCATTCTTTTCTTTTAATTATAGTTGGAGTTTAAATTATTGAAATTAACAATAATAATACTATTCTTTTAATATTTTTTAGATATATTTATCAAATGAATGATATCGTGAAATGTAGTTGTCATATATATATATATATATATATATATATATATATATATATATATATATATTATGTTTTACAAAATTATTATATATTTAACTTTTTCAATCTTTTCTCTTTCATTTGAAAGTTTGAAAAATCTATTTCAATTTATTATATAAAAACTCATTCTAATTACTCAACCTAATACACAAAAATAATTTTATGTTATATTTCTTAGATTGAGAGTCTTATAATAAAGAAGTATACTATATCATACTATAACAACTACAAAATAGAAAAAGGAAAATAAACTTTTAGAACAAGAAAATATAAAGAGAAAATACTTAAAGAAGAAAAAGAACAATTAACAAAATACTTCACATCTTGCTACTCTCACTTTTCTTGTTTTTGCGGAAGTTAATATAGTTTATCCTCAAAGTTGAAACTAGAATAATATTATTATTCCATCACAATAGTGTTTCTTCGGTATAATGTCTTTTTGGTGGGTTGTCTTGTGATATTGCAAACCTTTCCACTTTATCAAGATATCAATTTTTTGATTTAATGCTTACCATTAAACTAAAACATATAACTGATAATTAGAGTAAAATATATAACTCATAATTAGATTGTAACTCTTTTTACTTAAGAATATAAAAACTCAAGTATCATGATTTCAGTGTAACTTTGACCCACCAAACTTTCGTCATGAGATAATTAATGTCACTTTTGCAACGTTAACAAATTTAACAAAATAAAAAAAAGTAAGAACAATGAAATAAAAGATAATTAGATTTACTTTACTTAATCCTTGTAAGTTTTACATATTCTTTATATCATTGTGGGTATGCTTTATAAGCGAGTTTAATTATAAAGTTCCTACACTATTAGAAGAAAAACTCTAACATGTTATAAATACTATCAATATAGAAAATGAAACATATAACATTTGTTAATCAATGTTATAGGTCCCTAAAACAATCCAAATTACATTAAATATGTCAATATTGTGTCAAAAGACTTTCTATATTGATTAAGACTTGAAATGATGTAAAACATATAGAAAAATACATATACAATTAGTTGTGCGGAGGAAGCAATATAGTACGTGACTATTTTTTGTAAGTTATTTCTATTATATATATATATATATATATATTTGAATATGTATTTGAAAATAAATAATTAAATATTATTTTACCTGAAAGTTGTCATAGAAGGATGGTAGTGGCAATAACAAATTCTTTAATGTGAAGATTTGGAAATAGTGATGTGACAAAAACACGTGCCTCAATGTAAAGATGACATGGCAATATGAAAGTGACAATTGCAATAAGTGAATGACAATATGAAAGTGACAATCGCAATAAGGGAAACAATGTGATGGAAAAATCAAGAGGGAAATATGGGAGAGATCAATCAAGAATGAGACAAGAACTAGACTCACATAAAAAAATGATGCAACCTTCAACCAAAAACATTAAGGCATTATATTTATGGATTTTCTTTCTTATATATTGCTCAACTTTTTTTATTTCTACTAAATGTGAAACTTACACTTAAATACCTAACACAATAGAAAAAGAGACGACATAAATGTAATCATGATAAAATAAAAAAAAATTGAAACCAACAACTACAACAAGAAGTAGAAGAAGAAAAATAATATTTACAAAAACATTGGAAAAAGAAAAAACACACAAAATAAAAAAGTAAAAATAAATATTTACTAAAATGAATGTTTTTTTAATTTATAAAAATGGATATATTTTTTACGTTACACGATTTTATTTAACAAAATTATATAATATAAAGATGATTTTATAACGACATTAAAATCAAAATAATTAAAATCATATATTAAAAAATAAATAAAAATTATGTCATGATAACACGATTTTATTAATTATAAAACTTTAAAAATAAACTTTAATATATTATAATTTGTTGCTTCCTCGTAATTCTTTTATTAATTTGAATTAATTAGTGCAATTAAAATTAAAACATTACGTAACCACGATTTTAAGTAAACTTAAAAAATTGTTTATTTGTTTTTAAATATGCAGAAAATTTGACTCGTTTTGATGCTTTAACCGCAAAAACAGATGTAAGACATAAATCATATTTTGGTTACAGTGCTTCCTCTTGCCTTTAAGTTCTCTTATTTAAAGTGAATTAGTAACAATGTATTCTGCTCCGTGTGAATTTCAGGATCACTGTTTACCAATTGTTCCAATAACTTTATTTAGGTGGACGTTGAAAACTTAAAAAAGAATATCTTTATTTTTTCTGTTTCCTCTTTATTCTATAGTCTCAAAAGAATTAAAATATAAATGAAAATATAGTAAAATAAATAGAAAAACTAAAGAATCTAATAAATTCAAATAAACTCTCTTGCTTAAGCAAATATATTGTTGATAGAGCTAGTTTTTTCTATCCTTTTTAAGAAATATACTTTAAACATAAAAAATAGGTACTAATTTTTTTCTTTAAATTGAGACATATTCTTATATGCCTGATTGATATATATATATATAAGAAATACCTAATACATTATTAATATTAATCATGATTTGTTTTTAGTTTAAATTTTTAAATAAGATTCTATATGTGATAGTGTAAAGAAAAATAAGTGTAATTGAAAAAGGTACATTTAATTAAAAATATCAATCTAAGTTTTTTTTTTTTTTTACAAATATGTAGAAAATTACAAAATGAAAAAACGTTAACATTTATATTTATATATATATATTTATTTATTAATATATATTTTTTATTATATATATTTATATTTTTATTTTTTTTTTTTTTTTATATTTTA
>Ga0099824_1002758_pt1 | contig 25718 bp, 17 predicted proteins | sample SiratrowhiteBW_FD_76837 | JGI IMG/M metagenome (GOLD analysis project Ga0099824, IMG submission 76837) | Root nodule microbial communities of legume samples collected from California, USA - Siratro white BW | ecosystem: Host-associated > Plants > Roots > Nodule | place: USA: California...
AAACATACGATTAATCGGTAAAACACATTCATACTCAGCAGAAGCAACAACTCATGCTTGGATCACCTCCATAAACATTCAGCTTAAAAAATAACAGTGATGAGATGCAAATGGAGAAAATGACCGACGTTATTTCTCAGGATAGATGCAATCGGAAAAGAAATGGATAATGATTTAAAAACTTGAATCAAATCAGTGGGAAGGAGATTACCTGTTGAAGCACTGACTCCAGAGGTGTTCCTCGGTCGTTCACGAGCTTGTCTTCTCCAGGACTTCCATCCTTTTCCGACAAGCGCTTTAAGTTCTTCTTTCTCTGCCGATTTCACTCTCTTAATGAACGTTCCCACTTTTTGCTCTCCCTCGCCGAGTCTACTTATGTGGTTTCCTTCTCCTCTTAGACGTGAGACACAGACACATATATGCTAAAAGAAAAATGCCCAAAAGAAATCCTCTTCGCTGCAGACGGGTGGGAGATGTTTTTGCAGGGGGACAAAATCACTTTTTGCAGGGAGACCAAACCATTTTTACAGGGTGGTGGAGCAGGGACCTTGGTGCTGCAAGTGGATTCTATCGCACTTGAAGATACCGGGATGCCAAGCATAGTGGGCTGTGAGGAGTGGTGCCATAGCACCAACTTGGAGGCCCAATAGGTGCTTATGAAAAAGAAAAGGGGGTGTGGGACACAATAAACTCCAATTTCATTTTCTTGTCAAAGTAAAACTTATTTTTACATTTTTTCTAACAAGATAAAAACTCAAATCATGTCTTCTTTCTAAAAATAAGATAAAAGATAATGACAAACAGATTATATTTTTGCATTTTTGAAAATTAGAGAAAATTAATAAATCCAACCAAACAATAAATTTAAAGATGAACTTTTGATTTCTTTTCTAATTGATAAAAACACATATTTTTAACAAGAGAATTCTAATTTGCTTAAATAAATTTTTTTTTAATTTTCTTTAAAAATCAATTAGAAATATTTTTTTATTTTTTTTTGAAGTAAATTTTATGTTTTATGTTCTCAAAACCAGTATTAATACATACACTTTTGTATTGGTAAGCGTGCATAATCTTAATGTGGGTGTAGTAAAAGAAGATAAGAATTTTATTTGGGATAGTGGTCTTGATGAACACATATGAGTTTAGTCGGAAAAACTTGAACTATGGTGTCTTCTCATTAAAGAAGGGGTAACATTTGATGTTTTGTGTTGTCAGAACCAGTATTATTAATCATACACTTTTTTGTTTGAAAGCGTTAGTAGTCATTGTTGTGGGTGTAGTGAAAGAAGTAAAGAACTTTATATGGGATAATGGTCCTCATGAACACATATAAGTTTAGTCTCCAAGACTTCAACTAAGGTTTCTCGTCATGAAAGAAGGGGTAATCGCGGATGAATGCACTTACAAGTCATCTAACTTCAATTGGTTTGTTTGTGTAGGTGTTTGAAAATTTGAATATTCATGGCTGCAAAAGGAAAAGGAGTTAGTGTCAACGATGGACAATCTAAGGTAAGTTAGTTTGCAAGTTGTTTTTTGTTATTGAAATGTTTGAGATTTGAAGATAGTAACACAAACGTCATATATAATTTACAGCTTAGGCTTAGGCACAGGGTTGACACCAACATTATTGTGCAAGTAAACCGGAAAATGGGTGCACTCCAACGACAAGAATTGGAAAGGACCCCATTCAGATGGATGCTGCACTTGGAAAACCCACTCAAAATTTCGAATTCCTTGCTGGTTGAGTCAGTTAGCAAATGGATCATCCAAACCAATAGCTTCAGGATTAGGGAGCATCTGGTTCCATTTAGTCTTTTTGATGTTTGTGTTGTATTGGGTTTGGGTGTTAGTAGACAAGAAGTTACTTTTGATGATTATACACCTAGGTTGGTTAACGATTTGTTTGGTGAGGAGGATATTACAATTGACAAGATTGCATTGAAATTAGATGAGGAAGACAATGTGCATAATTATTGTTGATTGTATATATTGCTTGTATTTTCAGTTTTCTATTTTCCATGCACTTCCAGGATATTTAGTACCTTTCCTTTTACTTTATTAGATAATTTAGATACCTTACATTTGTGGAATTGGGGTGAGGTTGTTCACAGTTTATTGGTGAAGACTCTGGATCAAGCTTCCCATCTGTTTTGCTATCAGAAAAACCCTGGTGGCCTACACTTGGTCGGGTTCATAGTTGTGATGCATGTTTGCGTTTTGTTTATTTAAATTATGTATAATGTGGTTTGAATTTGGGAATTAAATATATGGTTTGTTAATTGGGTATTATTTTGTTTTTTAGAAGCTCTGGGATCTGTAACATCTGGGATTGGGACGCAGTTTTCTCTTCCCATGTTTTTGTGACTGGCCTATCATTAGGAACTTAAGGTATTCCTCAAAGATTGAGGAGTTATTTATAAATGGTCAGTTAATTTTTAGTGTTGTATGAATTTTGTACATTATGATTCTATAAATATTTGTGATTTGGTCACAATTATTGTGTACTGTAAATTGTTTGGGATTGGAACTTGACTGAAGAGGAGGAGAATCTGGACATTTTGCGCAATGCACGTCAATTTATATACTCTTCAGCTCTAGTTTTTAGGGAGGTCGAGGATGTTAAGGCCTAGGAGTGCGATAAGTGGAGAAAAGTTGCAAATAGAATAGAAAAATTTCACTCCAATGCGAAACTGGTCTCTGCACTTGGAGAAGGAATAGATCAAGGATTCCACTAAGGAGTATACCAACGAGCCCCCAAAGGAGTCCCCGAACTCTCAATGAACCAAGTCTCAGTCCCACACAGTCCAAAAATGACTCCCAGAAACAGCCCCACTATAACTCCCACAATTAGTCTAACATTGACTCCCACAATTAGTCTGACATTGACTCCCACGATCAGTCCCACAATGACTCCTCCAAAAAGTCCTTGAAATAGCCACCCAACTAGTCTCCTAAAGACTCCACAAAGCATCAGTCCAAAGAGTGCAGAAAAGACTCCCCCGACTCAGTCAAAATAGTCCCAAAAAGACTCCGCCGATGAATCCCCCAAACACACCCAAAAGACTCCCACAATCACTCCCCCGAAGAGCCCCACAATGAGTCCCCCAGAGTGGAGATAGTGATAATGCGGAGGCCAATATGACCATCGATGTGGATAAGCTTTATAGGAATGTGACCGATTATGGTGAAAATGACCATAGGTATGTTATATTTTGTAGATGTCTTTAGTTTGTGTTCAATTTGGATATAATCTGATTTTGCTATTAGTTGTAGTGTTGTTGTTGAGATTGAACAACATATGCTACAAAAGCTGACCTCCACAACCTTGGCCCAGAGCAATGAGTAGATAACTTGGTAAGCATGAATTGATTACCTTCAATCTCCTATTTTGTTTGGAAATAACTATAAAAATTAAATGTAGGTCATGCTTTTTACCACTTTTATGTTGATGAATGATAAAAAGAAAAGGATAGGCATGGTAAAGCGTATTTGCTTAAATCCAATGTTTGTGGTATGTACTACTATTACTAATTGTTTTTGGTTCATAATACATTTTAATGAATGTTGTTTGTTGCAGACCAATGTAATTCAGGTGATGGAACAACAAAGTGTTAAATCAAGATGGAGTACCTGAGGAGAAGTTGAATACACGACTTTTTTCCCAGAGACCTTATTAGAGTTCTACGAATTCATGACAACTGATATAGTAAGTGTTGACATATAATATTAAGTAAGTGTATATTATTTACTAAAAGCTATTTTATTTTGGTGTAGATTTTTTGTCCCCACAGTTCATAAAGACCATTGGTGGTGTTATGCTTTGGTTTGGGTGAAAAGGCAGTTGTACGTCATGGATTCCCTTGGTCACAAACGCAAACAACATGGACGCAAGGCCATTGATCTCGTTGTGGTAATGTGTTTTCTATTTCGTGAAATCCACTGCTCTAGCAGTATGTGTTGGTGAAAATTGAGTTGTTGCTTTTTACAGACATATCGTCTGCAGGCTCTGTTAGATTTTTTTTTTAGATGTCGGAGGGCCCAAACCTTCTCGTATTAAACTCATAGACGATAACCTCCCACTCCAACCAAACACGTTCGTGTATTGTGAATTTGGTCAATGTTTTCTATATTAAAGTTGTTTATTCATTGGTAATTGTTTGTGATCATTTGCAGGTTCGATTGTGGTATGTTGGTCATTATATGCATGGAAATGTGGGATGGTTCATGCATATTTGAAGGGAAGAATATGCCTGAATACTCGACGGTTTGCAAAAATTTAGTTTTACTTTTATGGTTATGTGTACTTTTCATTGTGTTGATGAGATTTTAATTTGATGGATCATGGGTTTACTTGGAGTATGATCTTCATAGTTTCTGACAGCAGCTCGTGTACAAATGGATGCTTCATGAGGATAACTATCGTCGTGAAACTGTTCTATCTGCTCTGGATTTGATTAGCTTAAGTTTAGAACGTGCTATCATTCCTTATGACAGTAGTAGACTCTTGTTTAATACCCTGTACAGACTTGTATTTCTTAAGCATTTGTTGTTCATAGTACTAAAACCAAGCACTGTAAATATTGTTAACATTGTTCCATTAAGGTAGTTTTTATAACGCTACTGCTGTGGTAGTATTTTTTTTATTAGTATGACGAGTTCAATCATCAAAAGTGCAACTAAGGTGTCTTGTCGTTATGGCATGGGTAGCCACTGTTTTTTATAAGTTGATTACCAGTGTTCAGTCATAGATGTCATTAAATTGAACATATTTATGACATATGAGGAAAGCGTTATTACTCCTGATTATGGGTCTAATTGAATAAGGAGTTAAATACTTAACAAGCTATAATGGTCCTTATGAATACGTATGAGTTCAGTCGCTATAAATTGAACTAGGGTGTCCCCTCGATTAAGCATTGGTAACCACTGTGATATTCTGAGGTCACAACAGCTGTTAAGGCAGAGGTCATTCGAACGAAAAATTTTGTTTCACATGATGAAAGCGTCATTACCCCTCAAGATGGGTCTAATTGAAGAAGCTAAATACTTAACAGACTATAATGATCCTTATGAATACATATGAGTTCAATCGATTAGGCATGGGTAATCACTGCGGTATTCTGAGGTCACAACAGCTGTTAAGGCAGAGGTCATTAGAATGAAAAAATTTGTGCCACATGATGAAAGCGTTATTACTCCTGAGTATGGGTGTAATTGAAGAAGTGAAATACTTAATATGATATAATGGTCCTTATGAATACTTATGAGTTCAGTCGCCATAACCTGAACTAAGGTGTTCCCTCGTTAAGGCATGGGTACCAATGGGGTTTTATAAGGTCAAAACTAGTTTTCAAGCATGCAGTTTGGTACAAAATAAATAAGGTTAGAAACATTGGAACGACTGTCACAACGATAATCATTAATAAAAATGTTAGAAAATAAACATGTAGGTCAACACTCTCCAATGTTCTCAACGTACTTCATCAACATTGCTTAAGACCATAATAATGTAACATAAATATCAAGTTCAAGTGTTCATAGCCATATCTTTAGCCTGTCCTAATTTGTTCAGTACTCCAATCCATGAGTTAATCATCCATCAGTTCTGACTCTCAGACTGGATTGCATTGAAAAATGGCGGTACTTAGGATCTACATAAAGGCGTATAAAAAAACAAAATATCAGTCATTGTTATAGTAAGTGGAGGGCAATACACAAACATTAATAACACTTGTTAGTTGTCGCAACCAACAATCCAAAAGAGAAAAATTAATAATTTAAAAATTTAAGAGAAGGAGTCGCCACCATAGTTTATATGGAAAACTATTGAAAAACCAGAAGATGATAAGCAAGTCTGCGAAAATTGAATTTCGGGTCCGGGAGTCAGTTACGTGTGGGGAAGGTATTAGCACCCCCACAACGCCCGTCCTAAGACGGTACCTTTAATTAAACGAGTAAAATAAGTGTGATTTTCTAAAATGTTTATTTTCCCAAAGGAAAAAAAAGATAAAAATACAAATAAAAACAGAAAAATATTTTTTATTTTGGGAAAAGGGCCCGACAAGGTTTGACCTTGCTCCTACGTATCTCTATCAAGGGGGGAGAATTAGGGTTACGTAGTTCTTTAGATAAAATTGTTTGTTGGTTAGATGTTTTTAATTTTTTTGAAAATTTTAATATTTTTATTATTTTTACAAAATTTCGTTTTGGATATCGTTAGACGCGTCCGCCTTTTTGGTAATCCAAAACAAATTAAAAATCTTTCAAATTAAATCTCATTACGCGGACGGCCATTTAGGAATTAAATAAAATTTATATTTATTTATTTAAAAGAAATTAAAATATTTTAAATTAAATCCCATGATGCGGATGACCATTTAGGAATTCAATAAAATTTATTTATTTAAAAGAAAATAAAACATTTTAAATTAAATCTCATGACGCGAACGGCCATTTAGGAATTCAATAAAATTTATATTTATTTATTTAAAAGAAATTAAAATATTTTAAATTAAATCCTATAACCCGAATGGCCATTTAGGAATTCAATAAAATTTATATTTATTTATTTAAAAGAAATTAAAATATTTTAAATTAATCCTATGTCGCAAACGGCCATTTAGGAATTTATTTAAAATTTTATTTATATATTTATTATTAATTAATATATTTTTTAAAGATAAATAAAATAAAATGAAAATAAAATAAAATTTAAGTCAAAAAGAAAATAAGGTGAATTATTATATATAAAAAAATGGTAGTGGTGTATAAATCAAAATAAAAGTGTTAAGAGGTTAATAGCTAAAGCCTATTTTTTTTAAGCTAGCTTAGGGCAAAGATGTCAAAATGCAAAAGTGGGAGTGCAACTATGAAAACAATCGAGTGTGAACAGAAAGGGTCCAATTCCTAAACCCTAAGCCACCCTCATCTCAACCCTAAGCCACCACCACCTTCCTTTAAATATATGTTAGGTCTACCCATGGTGAATCCAAGGCTGTTGGCGGCCATGAGGAAGGAGCAGTGGCGATGGCGGAAGTGTAGGGAGGTGCGGCGGGGTGCGGCAAGGCGAGATGGAGATGCAGGGAGGTGCGGCGAGGCGCGGGGAGGGGCGGCAAGGCGCAGTAGTGCAGGAAGGTGTGGCAAGGCGCAGCGAAGGTGTAGAGAGGGGCAGCGAGGCACGGCGGAGGCTTGGTGCGGTTTTAGGGCTATTTTGGGCGTGTTTGGGAGTTATTTGGGTGTTGAACGGAGTGATTATGGAGCGGTGGCCACCGACGATGATTTTTTTGTAACTCGTGGCTTGGCTGTTAAGGGTATTATGTGGTTGCGGAAATAGTTTCAAAGTGGTTGAGTTGTGTTTTACATGCTTGTTGGGTACTCACTTAGGTTCTTGACTGTTGCATGAGAGAAGAGGGAAGGTGGTGGTAGATTTTTTTAATTATTTTGAAAATTCAGAATGCCAGTTTTGAATCCAGGACTTTGTAAAATAAAAAAAAATGTCATTGTTGAGCAAAAAATAATATTTTTGTTTCTTTATCTCCATATCCTTACATTTATTTATGAAATGAAACCATGAAGATGATGAAAAAATAAAAATAAAAATAAAAAATCACAAGAAGATCAAAATACAGGCTTACAGATTCAATCTTTGAGAACCATACAAAATTTTAGAAATTACAAAACATACCTGTAATGGTTCTTCAAGAATGATAACATCCTTTCTAAATCTTCCTTGCTTCTCAGTTTTAAACTAAGTGTGGACAGTAAGTTAGGAGGATCATTCTTCTCTTTTTCTCCTTCTCAATATTTTTTAACGTGTTCTCCCTTTATTAGTGATCCTTTCTTTCTTTTTTTTCTCCTTCTTCTTTTTCTCAATATGATCAGTAGTCCCCCTTAACGTAAGAATCATTACCACTTAAGTGAATCCCTTTTCTTATTATTTTATTTATTTTTATTCTGCATTGAAAGTAGTTCAGAGCAGTTTTGAAAGATTGACCCATTCTTTTTTTCTTTTTATTCTTTTTATTATTAAAGATGAAGTGTAGATGAACGTGAAACGAAACAGTTTGAGAAAGATCATATTTTATTTTTCATTATTGTGAAATGGAGAACATGGGTGGATTGACTGATTCTTTTTTGTTATTATTATTATCTTTATTTTTTTGTGGGAAGTTAAGATTGAGTGAGATTGACTGATTCTTTTTTTTTATTATTATCTTTATTTTTTTGTGGGAAGTTAAAATTGATTGAGATTGATTGATTTTTTTTTTATTATTATTATCTTTATTTTTTTGTGAGAAGTTAAGATTGAGTGGGAAGTTACGGAGAGTTAAGGAATTTTTTTTTAATTTGTATTTTTTTTAATTCTTTTCTTTTTATTTTTTAAAGAGAGGTATTTTGGAATATCTTATTATCTATTTTTTTACTCATCTTTTACCTCTTGATCAATCTTGAACAATTTTGAACAGTCTTGAACATAACATAACTCATATAACCAAATCATCAATTTTTTTTTATATTTTTATTTTAATTATTTATTTAACTGGACGAAATCGGGTGTTGACATTAGTATACCAATGTCTGGGTTTAGGCGAATGATAGGCTATGAAGCACGAAGTAATTCTTTAGTTGGTGGACTTATATCAAACCTAAACACCTAAACGATGTTATTTAGGGTAATACTCAAATAGAATATGCATTGGTTGGGAGTGAATACAACAACCTACACAACAATTGGTGAAAATCGTAAATCATATAGGATGGAGACCCCAATAAATAGGAAAGGCAAATCACTCACATTTTTTATTATTAACACAGAACCAACTTGGATGTTATTTCCAAATTCAGGGTCCTTCAGAACTTTCCGATGAACATTGGCCTTAGCAGTTCTAGTGGGGTCCTATAATGTAAAACATTGTAATTGTTGTGTTGTGTGTTTCACTCGGTGTGTTGAAAGAATGTATCCTTATCCAAATCTCCTTACCTTAATTGTGATTAATATGTCCCCAAGGCCATTTGGGTTACAAGATTTCACAACATAGGGGACCAACATCAGTCGATAAGAACTGTCCTTGGTTGCCAACATTTTCATGGTTGACAATGTTGATACAGTCTGAACATTATTTACACTCAACAGGCCTTTAAAACAAAGTCAAACATCATAATGGAGTCTAAAGTATCACGTGTGTTTGGTTCGAAGTAATTTTACCATGAAAGTCAATAAATTTTTGCGCCCATTTCCATTGATTGGTACTGAAATCTCGATGAGAGATGCCTCCGCGATGCACTTCACCATTTGTTGTGTGTTCTGTGGTTGTGATGAGTTTCGGTTCATTAAAACGGTTTGTACATTGCCCGCTGGCCCTAGGATTAGATTGGTGGTGGAGTTGCAGCGACGAACAAACATTTCAAGGTCACTGTCATCGATGTCGAGTCCTTCCCAAGGGTCCATAGCCTTCACCAAGCAACTTTTATGGTTAAAAGATACCCAGTGTGCACCATGATTTGAACGACTGCCAAAGCTTCCTCTTTTGATGTCCTTGAAGAATGAGGATTCACAGTTGTGCTTCCTCTGTCGTAAAACCAACTGTTGACCTTATTCGGCAAGTGTACCGAGTCAAAAGTAATATAGATTTGTAAAGTACGAATGTCGATCCCACAGAGAACAGTTTTGCTTATAAATCTCAGTTTTCACTACTCACTAAGCAATTATTATGGTTTCCAGGATGATTTGATTCAATAAACATAAAAGAGCAATTAAAAAATAAATAACAATTATCAAAAAAGGTTTAAAAGATCTAGAAGGACTCTGGGATTGAACTTCATCTATCTCCCTCATTCATATTTTGGATTTGATAAAAACATACAATATCCGTAACTAATCACAATTGATGCACATCTAAAAATCATTCTCACCGATTCCTCTGACATGAAATTCATAAGGAAATTTTCTAAACACTAATCTCTCAGCTATTTAGTAAATTACCCAACATTAAGAACATATGTTATACGCAATCAATACATCGAAACCTATCCCTAGTATTCCAATATATTGAGTATTTTCATCGCGGTAAAAAACTTAGAAGTACTTCCCAGTTAAATTCAAGAATCAAAATTAAGACTCTATTGTTCAGATAAAATCTAACATTAAGCACCAGACGAAAATACCAATTAAGTACAAACTTAAAATTATATATAAAAATCACCAAAATACAAATGAGTTCAAAAGATTACATTCAATCCCAAAGATGAAGAATTAGCTACTCATGGTAGCCATTACAATCCAGGGAAAGGAAGATTGTCAAAGAAGAAGAAGAATTGATGAATTGCTTTCGTCCTTGATGGCTACTCTGATTCCTCCAGGTCTAGACCAAAAAACCTAAAATCGTCCTTTTAAACTCGTTTTTGGGCCTAGGTTAAGTGACTTTTCGCTTGGGCTTTTTTATTTTAAACTTTTTATTTCTTTTCTTCATGAATCTTCCAATCTCTTATTTTCTTCATTCTTTTATACCTGAAATTTCACAATAACTGAGATCAAATAATTTCCTTTAACTCAAGACTCAAAACCTAAATTTAGATCCAAAAATTCTCAAATTTGGGGTAATTACTATTTTAAAGAACACTTAAACCCACAAGTACTCAAGCTTTCTCATGTATAAAAAAACACTCGAAATTGACACTTATCACCAACATTTTATTAAATGAAAGTAGGTTATTTTATTGAACTACCCCTGTAAAGTGCATTGGTTGTGACCTTGTGTATGTTCACATGTGTCTTAACACTTAAAAAGTCTACTACCTACTTTACAGAACATTTAATTCTCATTGATGGTGGTGGTAATGACGGCACACGCAGGTCTTTCTTCTTTACAATTTTTTGTGAAACACCCAAAAAAATGCACAATAAGGAGAACTGCCCACCAAAAACCGTTTCCAGCAGAACCATTCAATGGTAGACCAGGTAAGTGAAATTTGGCTTTAATGGTTTCATCTTTTTATTAATGCTTCATTGTTGTCATTTTCATTGCCTCACCAACATGATTAAATGCTTATTGATAGTTATGGTTTTGAAAACTTAATATTCCTGATAGTACCAAAATTTGAGTGGTGTAAATATGTTCACTAACCAAAGTTTCCACATTGTCAGATATAACAAAGGTTCACATACCAAAATATGTTATTTTATAGCCGTTTGTAACTTAATAGTGGTTGAAAGGTCACAAAAAACCAGTGGTTACCCGTTCTTTAACGAGAGGACACCATAGTGAAAGTTTTGGAAGCCTTCCACACATAATGCAGTAACAAAATAGTTTGCTTTTGTACTCATTCCTTACATTAACCTATGCCTGTAAATATGTTTAATAACCAAAGTATCCAGATTTATAACATTAAACAAGGTTATTGGTTGTTAATACTGGTTGATACCTTACCAAAATACTACTGGTCACCAAAATACATTACAGTTTTGCCAAAGTTAATGCAGTAACTAAATACTTAAGTTTTTTACTCATTCCTTACATTTACGTATGACTGATAAGCATTTATTATTGAAATTATAATTGTAGTTTATTACCTCCATCGATACCATCAACACCAACGGTCTATTAGCATTGGACGCCATTCCATTAAGTGAAGAATGTGAAACGTCAAATGCAATTAATGAGAAAGGTTTTGATAATGTTGAACCTACTGTTCCTACCATTGGGATGTGCTTTGCAAGTGCAGATGAGGTGAAGACTTTTTATAGACAGTATGCAATAAGAAAAGGGTTTGGTACTAGAACAAGATCATCAAAAAAAGGAATCGACCATCAAATAAGATACTTCATTTTAGTGTGATCGAGAGAAGGTAAATATGTATCAAGCATCCCTGCTGAAACAAAGTCACTTCCAACACAAGCCAATGAGTGCCCCGCCTACATAACACTTACAAAAAAGGAGGACAAATGGTACATCACATCTGTGACTGAGGAGTACTCCCACGATCTTAGTCCAACCAATTCATCACAAAAAGATGAATCTACAGGTTAAAAGGACTATTGACTTGAATGATGAGGCTGGTGTCAGGACGAATAAAACCTATTAGTCATTAGTTCATGCCACCGAGGCTACGATAACCTTCCATTTGTTGAGCATGATGTTAGGAACTACAATTCACAACAAAGACGTGCACTAGGAAAAGAAGGGGACGACCGAGCGTTGTTGAAGCATTTTTCATACATGAGAGAATTGAATAAAGATTTTTTCTTTGAAATCGACATGGATGAACAAAATTGCATAAGAAATGTTTTCTGGGCAGATGAAAGAAGTTGGGCTGCATTGCAATACTCTGGAGATGTTGTATCATTTGACATAACATACTTCACAAACAAGTATGCCATGCCTTTTGCGGCTTTTGTTGGGGTCAACCAATTCTCTTAGGGTGTGGGCTACTATCCTCAGAAGACACCAACACATTTATTTGGCTATTTGAGTGTTGGCGGCATTGTATGTATCACAAAGCTCTATAAGGGATTGTAACTTATCAATGTCAGGCTATAAAGAATGTCATTGCGATTGTGTTCGCTCAGACGCAACACAGGTGGTGTTTGTGACACATAATGAAGAAAATTCCAGAAAAGTTACAAGGGTATGCCTAACACAAGGACATGCAGCGAACCATGAACGAGGTGGTGTATGAGTCTAAAAATGTTGATCAATTTCAAACTAATTGGGGTAATTTCATATTAGAGAATTTGGATTGATTGATAACCAATGGTTAACTTGTCTGTATGAGGAACGTCATCGATGGCTTCCTATATATTTAAAAGGTCATTTTTGGGCAGGACTGTCAACTACACAAAGAAGTAGAGCATGAACGCATTTTTTTATGGTTAGATAAATTCTATGACAACGCTCCAACAATTTGTTCAACTATATGACAATGTGTTGCAACACAAGTGGGAAAAGGAGAAGGAGGCTGACTTTGCCTCATTGAACATTGTAATTCATTGTGGGTCACAATCTTTGATGGAACGACAATTTCAAACAGAATATACACATGCCAAGTTCACTGAGGTGCAGATGGAATTTTGGTCCAAAATGAATTGCCTAATTCACCATTTTCATAGTGATGGACAAAGTTGTACCTACACAGTAATGGAAAAGTCAATTCATAATGAACATAGTCGTGACAAATTTTTCAAAGTTTTTTATGACAAGAAAACCAAGGATGTGCAATGTCAGTGTTTGTTGTTTAAGTTCAAGGGATAATATGTAGACATGCATTGGTTGTTCTAGCCCAAGAAAGACAAAAGAGTGTCCCAACAAAATATATGTTGCAAAGGTGGAGCAAGAATGTCAAGTGAAAGCATACTTACATAATGACATCTTTTAACTCCAAAGACAAACAACCACGTATTCAGCGGTACGATGCCCTACGCGAAAGATTTGGGGAAATAGTTGAGGTTGCTTGTAAAGATCAAGAAGCAACCGAATTATTATTTGCCCACCTGCAAGCCTTTGTAAAACACATGACATGTCTCCCCCCACAAAAGCATACAACATTGAAACTAAGACACCACAAACAAATCATTCCATCAATGAGAGCCTTCGTGAACATATTCATAGTCCTATACTAGTTGGCAAAAAGGGACAACCCCCATTTAAAGGATTAAACCTAGTCTATGAGATGGCTCCAAAGCGAAAGAACACCATCCATGCCAACCGTACAAGTTCATCCAATAATGACATTGTCGCAATCGAGGTCACGACGGAGACGACGATCCAAAAGACAAAAATTAAAATAATTGAAATATTTAGAAAAAGGAGTTGCCACCACAGTTTGTTATTGAAAACTATGGAAAAACAAAAAAAACGATAAAGCAAGTCTGCAAAAACTGGATTTCGGGTCCGAGAGTCGGTTACGTGTGGGGAAGGTATTAGCACCCCCACAGCGCCCGTCCTAAGACGGTATACCTTTAATTAAATAAATAAAATGAGTGTAATTTTCAAAATATTTATTTTCCGACAAAAATGAAAATAAAAACAAACAAAAATATTTTTTATTTTTCAAAGGGACTCGACAAGGTTTGACCTTACCCGTACGTATCTCCATTAGTGATGGAGAATTAGGGATACGTAGTTCTTTAGATAAGATTGTTAATTGGTTTTATATTTTTAATTTTTGAAAATTTTAATATTTTTATTATTTTTACAAAACTTTATTTTGGATATCGTTAGACGCGTACGGCCTTTTTGATAATAAAAAAACTAAAAAATATTTCAAATTAAATCCCATGACGCGGACCGCCATTTAGAAATTCAATAAAATTCAAAAAGAAATTAAAATCTTTCAAATTAAATTCCATTACGCGAACGACCATTTAGGAATTCAATAAAATTTATATTTATTTATTTAAAAGAAATTAAAATATTTTAAATTAAATCCCATGACACGGCCATTTAGGAATTCATTTAAAATTTTATTTATTATTAATTAATATATTTTTTAAAGATAAATAAAATAAAATCAAAATAAAATAAAATTTAAGTTAAAAAGAAAATAAGGTGAATTATTAAATATAAAAAAATGGTAGTAATGTATAAATCAAAATAAAAGTGTTAAGAGGTTAATGGGTAAAGCCTATTTTTTTAAAGCTAGATTAGCGCAAGATCTAAAAATGCAAAAGTGGGAGTGCAACTATGAAAACAATGGGGTGTGAACAGAAAGGGCCCAACTCCTAAACCCTAAGCCACCATCCTCTCAACCCTAAGCCACCATCCTCTCAACCCTAAGCCATCATCACCTTCCTTCAAACCTACATTAGGCCTACCCATGGTAAACTTAAAGCGGCAACGGCAAGGAAGGTGTGACGGCGACGACAAGAAAGGAGCACCAGCGACGGCGAGACAAGAGTGACGGTGGGGCGGTGGTTGGTGGTGAGGAGCGGCGGCGTGCAGTGGATGTTTTGAGGCGATTTCAAGGTTGTTTTTAGGTGCAGTTTTCAAGTGTTTCGAATTGCAATTTTGGGGCTGCTTTGGGTTGAACTTTGGGTGCAATTTGGATGTGTTTTAGGTTACGGTTTTGGGACTGTTTTGGGTTGAGTTTTGGGTGTGGCGGCTTGCATGGTGGAGAAGATGTAGGGGGTGCATTTTGCATGCTTGGGAGGCGCGGGCTTTGGTGGTCGTGGTACCATGGTGGTGCTGCAGTTAGGAGTCACGCGATTGGAGGTGCGAGAGATTCGGCGGAGATGGTGGTTTGGGGCTGTTTTGGGTATTGAACGGAGTGACTATAGAGCGGTGGCCACCAACGATGATTTTTTTGGTGACTCGTGACTTGGTGGTTAAGGGTATTATGTGGTTGCAGAAATGGTTTCAAGATGGTTGAGTTGTGTTTTGCATGCTTGCCGTTTCACTTTGGTGGAAAGGGAGATCGAGGAAGGTACTCGTTAGGGTTAGGTGACTTAGGTTCTAGACTGTTGCATGAGAGAAGATGGAAGATGGTGGTGGATTTTTAACTATTTTTATAAATTAGAATGCCAGTTTTGAATCCAAGACTTTGTAATTTAAGAGATGCCATGAAGAAAAAAAATATTTTTATTTCTTTTTATCTTTATATTCTTATATTTATTTACGAAATGAAACCATGAGATGATGTAAAAAATAAAATAAAAAACATCACAAGAAGATAAGAATACAGGACTTACAATTTTGAATCTTCGAGATCCATATAAAAATTCAACATTTACAAATCATACCTGTACTGATTCTTCAAGAATGCTTTCTAGATACTCCTTGCTTCTCAGTTTTAAACTGAGTGTTGACATTAAGATCTTTTTCTCTCTTTTTCTTCTTTTTGTCTTTGTATCCTCCTCCTCCTTTCGTATCCTCTCAAAGTGACCAGTAGATCTTTTTAACGTAAGAGCAGTTATCCTCTTTTTTATTATTTTATTTATTTTTATTCTGAAAGTAGTTCAAAGGAGTTTTGAAAGATTGACTCTTTCTTTTTTCTTTTATTTTTATTATTAAAGATAAAGTGTAGATGAACGTGAGATGAAACAGTTTGAGAACGGTCACATTTTATTTTTATTTTTATTTTTATTATTGTGAAATGGAGAATATGGGTGGTTTAGAGTAGTTTTAAGATTGACTGATTCTCTTTTCTTCTTATTATTATTATTATCTATTTTTTTGTGGGAAATTAAGATTGAGTGAGTAGTAACGGAGAGTTGAGAGAATTATTTTATTTTTAATTTGTATTTTTTCTAATTCTTTTTTTTATTTTTGTAAAGAGAGGTATTTTGGAATATCTCATTATATCTATTTTTTCACTCATCTTTTACCTCTTGATCAATCTTGAACAATTTTGAACAGTCTTGAACATAGCATAACTCACATAACCAAATCATCAATTTTTTTATATTTTTATTTCTAATTTAACTGGACGAAATTGGGTGTTGACAGACATAAGTATTAATTTAGTGTTTGGTCTGCCTAAACTCTGCCATTTATTACTTGGTACATGTTAATAACATTTGTTTGTTTTGACTATAGTACAAGGTGGATGGCACCGCAATTCAACAATTTCATTTAGGGATTACCAATGATTCTGAAAATAACACAATAACTACCTTATCCACAATGAACCAACAAAGACAATCGGTTCATGTTACATAAAAATTATAATGTTCAATGTGGTCTTCACAGGTTTATAATGTTTGTTCAAATGCTCTTTATAGTTTTATAATGTTGAAAGTGGTGGATTTGTGTCACTGCTGACGCCGGTAGGGAAAAATGTCACAAGCACACAAGAGTCATCATCTACAACTATTGCTTAGTAATGTATTACATCAATCACATGTTGTAGTTCAACAAACATGCCAAAACCTCAAAGGATACCGAGACTTTAATGAGGGGACACCTACTAATATATTTTGGCGACTACATTCAGTAATGTTCATGACCATCATTTTGGCATATTCAGTTCTTACTTTCTTCAGTTAGAAGCATAACAGATATGTTTGAGTGTTTAATGTACCAAAAATGTTAAATTGATATAGATTTATGCATAAATACTGGTTCTGATCTGACAATACATCAGAGTTACCCATGTTTTGACGAGGGGACACCTCCTTATAAATTTTGGTGACTACATTCAGTAATGTTCATGACCATCATTTTGGCATATTCAGTTCTTACTTTCTTCAGTTAGAATCATAACAGATATGTTTGAGTGTTTGTTATACCAAAATATGTTACATTGATACAGATATGTTCATAAATACTGGTTTTGACCTAACAATACATCACGGGTGACCCATGTTTTGACGATGCGACACCTCAGTTCACCTTTTGGCAACTCAAATCACAAGTGTTGGTGAGGACCATTTTAGCATATTAAATTCATACCTTCTTCAGTTAGAAGCATAAAATAAAATGAATGACAATTTCATTACAAAAATATGTTAATTTCATACACATATGTCCATAAATACCATCTCTGAACTTACAATACATCAGTGGTTACCAATGTTTTCACGGGGGGACACCTCAGTTAAACTTTTGGCACATAAAGGCAACTGTGTTCATGACGACCATATTCGCAAGTAAATTTCTTCACCAAAATATAATGATTACAATAATGATTAAACACATATTCATTCACCAAATTATGTTCAATTCTAACACTTTTATTCATGAAAACTGGCTTTCACCTAACAACACTTCAGGGGTTATCCCTTCTATAATGAGGGGATACCTTACTTCAACATTTGGCCACTAAAGTCATATGTCTGAACATTCCAAACATAATGTGATAACAAGTACCAAAATATGGACTAACAAGTCAATCTAGCTAAATAAGGCACAATAAGTTCATCCAAATTTGATCCAAAGTATGTCATCATGTAATAACAAGTACAAAAACATGTCATAATGTAATAACGAGTACAAAAATATATCAAAATAAGTTAATCCAAATTTCTTCCGTACCATTACATTAACATCAATCAAATTTTCTGACTTTTGACATTCCTTGCAGCTACCCTTGCAGGCCTTCTTCTTTTCATAGGATATTCAGCCCAAGGACTTCTTAATGTAGGAGCTTTAAGACGCTTCTACGGTCCAAGCGCTCCATGCTTAATTCGTAGCCCCGAATGACTTTTGCGATTTGAAAGAGTTTTTTTCCTTTGTGCTCCTACCACTGTCACCTAGGTTGCTAACGTGGTTGTTGTTGGGCTTGGTGGTGGGGATCCTGCTGAGGTTGGTGATGGGGATCCTACTGGGGTTGGTGGTGGGGATCCTGCTGGGCTTAGTGGTGGGATCCTGTTGGGGTTGGTGCTAGGCTTGTTGCTGAGGATGGTGTTGGGCTTGCTACTAGAGTTGTAGTTGAGGTTGTTGTTAGGGGAGAGGCCATGTCATTTATCAGTTGAGATCTTCATTTATCCTGCACCAATTTCCTCAACTGAATTACCCCCTCTAAAGCTTCATTATTAGTTCCCCTTGCTCTTTTATAATATCATCCAATTGTTTAATCTCTAGATGATATTTCTGTACATGATGGCGGTCTTTTCGATTTTGCTTTGATTGACCAAAACCATCTTCTAAAGCTTCTTTGACAATGTCATATTGAAGCTCTTCATATGACATTGAAAATTCATCAATCATATGACGTTACCAATTCAGCAACCACCTGGTCATGGTAAAAATCAACATTATTAAATAATGTCAACATCATTAAACAAAAAATATTACACTTTAAACATTTACCAGACTAGAGATAAAAGCTGACTGAACTTGGTTATCGCCTACTTTGACGTCTTTCCAATAAAGGATACGGGGAAATTGACCCCTCATTTCCCTTTTTCTTTTTGTGAATGACAGATGTTCGCAAACCCAAATCTATGACACAATTTAAAACAAAACATAAAAAAAATAATAGTTATTACGAAATAAATAATTCAGTTTTGAACTTTCTATAGAAATTATCTGCAACAGGTACGTACAACCAACAATATAAACATCTGAAGGAACTAACTCAGTTATTACGAAATAAATAATTCAGTTTTGAACTTACTATAGAAATTACCTGCAGCAGGTATGTACAACCAACAATATAAACATTTGAAGGAACTGACTCCTTCCAAATGGATGAAGCACCTTCACATAAACTTCAGACCAGATATCGGTACACAATGCCACCCCAATTGTATTTACATAATTCGCTAAAATATTTATCCACAACAATAAACAACCCGCTACACATAGAACCTTTTGTGTTGGGCAATAAAAATTCAGACAGACCTAACAAAATGTACAACTTACAAAAATCAACATTACAATCATTTACACGTTTAAGCAATTCATCATAAATCATTGTAATAATTACACGGTTGGAACCAAATAAACTCCTGAGTTTGGAGTCACTTGATTCCTTCTCTAGGTCAACCTTCTCTCCAACAATTCTCAACCCTATACCAACACAAACATCAATTAATGAAAATGAAACTACATCCGACCTAATATGAAAACCACAATATTTCTCAACAAATCTACAAGAGAGCTCCTTGACAACCCTCATGCTGATTTTCAGACCACTATCAATCATGACCAGCCAACCAAAGGGGGTAGCTTTTATGGAGGCCTTCTGGTCATCAGTTAACATTTTATTGACCTTCATCAGATACTTAGTACTGCAGCAATGGCGGACTCGAAAACAATCCTACATGTAATTAAATCGGTAAGTATAGACATGACATCACAAAATATTTCATCATCAAAATCAATTACACATACTACAAATCAAACCATATTATCGACCTCAAATCTATCACGAATAAGAACATCAGAAGACGTCATTGTAGTACTGTAAAAACATTAGCAATTCCATTAGACCAAATAACATCCAACCATTTGTGTTATCAATCCACAGCCTACTACTACTAAACACAATAGGTTAGTCCCCAAAACTTCAACTAAGGTCTCCACTCATTACAGAAGGGGTAACCAAAACTGTTTTAAAAAAAAATTAAGTCATTGTAACCTGACAAAACACAAGAGGTTACCCTTTATGTAATGAGGGAACGCCTTAGTTCAAGTTTTGGCTACACAGGGCAAATATGTTCATGTGTTCATGTGTTTCCAAACAAAACACGAGAGGTTAATATAGTTGTAATGAGGGGACACCTTAGTTCAAGTTTTCGCGACGCAAGACATATATGTTTGTGTGTTCATTTGTTGATGTGTTTCTAAACCCAATCAATCCCCAACCCACTACTTATTGTCATTTTTCCTTAGAAAAGTGAGGGTAACACCTGAAAGGACACCTTACAAACAACCAATTCATTCAAAAGGACAAACAACTTCAAAATGAGCACACAACATAACTTGTCTTTCTACCCACCATACACTCAAGAAACAAAAGTATTCAAACATCACAACCTTGAACCCTTAACAAAAATCATACAAATAAAGGTCTTCCTCAAAACTCTAAACCGTGAAACCAAATAAAGGTCTTCCCTTTTCATGAAAAAAAACCCATAAAAGACCAACCTTTACTCCACAACCCTAAACCCCAAACAGAAATCATCAAGATGGACATTTAAACAAGCAAAAATAGTTCCTTTTCCATGAAAAACCACATAAAAGACAAACCTTTAACAACCACTCCAGACAACGAAAAAAATAACCACAGAGAAGACGAGAGCACGCACCACATCGAAGAAGATGAGAGATGATAGCGAGTGTGTGGAAGGAGAAGACGCGCGTACAAAGGGGAACGAAAGCGAGTGTGTGGATAGAGAAGATGAAAAGGCGAGAATGACAAGCGCGCCAAGCTTTTGCATTTTCAGGGTTCAAAGGCAAAAACCTAAATTTCCCTTAGGACACACAGTACCCTCACTTACCAAAAATGACCCTACCACATAAGATTATTTGACAAAAATACTCTGATGTCAAACGAGAGTTAAAACGCAACAGTGTCAAAGTAACATTATTATTAGGTTTTTCATAGGCACAACATTCACTGTCCCCCTTCCCTCTTTTTAACTTTTATTTTTAATCTAATATTTGCCTATCTTTCACTCCTCATTGTAAGACTTTGTGATTATTCATTCATTTTATTTATTATTAATTATATTTCTTTAATATCATATTCGTATTAAAATAATTTAAATGCTCTATGGAGATTCATGTATTAAATAAACTATGTTGTATCCTACTCGTATGGGTCGATCAAGGAACTACTAGAAATATTACTAAAATTGAACTCATGGAGATCGGGTTTGAACCATAACATTATACAAACCTATGACGATCGACCCATTTTGAATATCCATTTATTTAAGCTTGGGCATAGGTCATCGACCGACTTATGACGAAACACTAACCATTTTCTTTTTTATGATATCTTCTTGTAAATCATTTCATCATTCTTGAGTTGATTCTTTTTAATGCCTAACCACATAATCCACATCGTTTCACTACAAAAAAACTGGATTGACTTATTGTAAAAATTCGTAAATAATCAGACATTATTCATGGATTACCGACGACTCAAAGTTCATAAGTAATCAGGGCGTCGGTAAATTTTCCACGAACTTTTATCCAAGTATAATTACATTTCAAGTTTTTCACAAAATTTTATGCGTGGGTATAATTTAACTTTACATTACCCACTAATACTAACCCGTAGGTAACATCATAATTTTTTTTTATTATTTATAATTAAAATTTATAATTATTAATATTTTTAACCATTGTGCCAAATAAACTATGTGATCATGTTATAATCATTATTACTATTATTAAGATCATACTTATCATTATGTTTATTAATATTATTAATAAAATTATTATTATTATAATTAATGATATTAATATTATTTTTATTTTTATTTTTATTAAACTAAACAATAATAATATTAACAATAATACAAATAATATCAATAATAGTATTAATAATATTTATAAAAAATATTAATAAAATTCATGATAATAATAATATAAATAGAATTTAAAATATTAATATTAACAATAATATTAATACTAATGATATTAAAAATAATATTAATTACAATGACAATAACACTATTAATAATAATATTATAAATATTTTAATATAAATATAAATAATTTTAATTAAAATATTCTTAATACTAAAAAAATTGTATAAATATAAATCTAATAATAATAATAAAATTAATCATAAATTAATATTATTAAAATAAAATTATAAATATTTATAATAAATATTAATAATACAAATTAAATAATTAATAACGTTAAAAGAAACTTTAATCATGTATAATAATAATAATAATTAACACTAATAAAAATAATAAAGTTATTATTATCATTAATAATAATATTATTTTTATTTTTATTTTTGTTAACAATGAAAACTGTAATATTAGTAATAATGCTAATAATATTAATAATAGTGTTTATGATATTAATAATAGTATTTACAATATTAATAATAGTGTTTACAATATTGATACAAACAAATATTAATAATATTTATAAGAATTTATCATCTTAATATAAATAATAATATTAACATTAATAAAAATAATAATACTGATAATATTATTATTAACCATAATAATAATAATAATTCTTAATAATAATATAACAAATATTTTTAATATAACTGAAAATAATATAAATAATAATATTAAAAATGTTTTTTTCATACAAATATAAAAAATGTTAAAATATTACAAGTACTAGTAATGTGAATATACATGATATTATATATCTTAGAAAATAACTCTTAAATAATAATCGACCTAGAATTTAGTTTTAGAAATAAATAAGATACAATTGGAATATTTTTTAACAAAAAAGTTGTTTAAATAAATAAAAATTAGTTATTTAATTTTTATTTTTATAATAATAACTACCAACTTCTTCTAAGAAGATATTTTGTTTTATTCTTATAAAAGCTATCAACTCTCTTTCTCAAATGTTGTTTTTTTCCTTTTCTTTGCCTTCTTTCTAAAATTCCGTCTTTTTTATGAAAGTGACTATCAAAGGTCACCACTAGATTCCTGACATTGAGTAAAGCAAGAGTGTCCGATCAGATTATTGAACAGAGTTAGGTTGCTCGTGATTTTATATTTTGGAACTCTTTTGAGTATCTCTACTCTATAGAGGTAAGCGAAGTTATTTGTATATTTTTATAGATATTTTAATTACTTGTCTTGTGAATTTGGGTAAGGTAAGCTAGTTTGAATGTTTTTAGTAGATATTGCGATTACTTGTTTTTGAGAATTCGGGTAAGGGAAGCTAATTATATGTTTTTATAAATATTAATTTGAAATATAAATTTATCTAAAATTATGATATTTAGTAAGGGAAGTCAATTATAATTACTTGTTTTATTAAGTATGAATTGGATGAATTTGAATTACATTATTTATTTAAAACTAAAAATAACAAAAAATGAATGCTAAAATCATGCAATTAACCCAAAAAGGGGTGAATCAAATAAGTGTTATCAATCACCTCATCTATTTGAGGGATGATGTGTCTATATTTGATAATGATATTGTTTATAGTCCTACAATCCTACATATTCTATAAATCATGTCTTTCTTAGGTACTAATATTACAGACATGACAAATGGGCTCATGGGCTCATGCTTTCACGAATCTATTCTTTCTAAGAGTCCATGTACTTGTCCTTGAATTAATTTTATTGGTTGGCCTATTATATCTTTACAATTGTTAGACAATTAAACATCTAAAATAATTTTCTTGACACATCATCTATTGATAAACTATCTAACAGTGCATCTATTAGAACATTTGAATATTCTTCATTATCCATATATTTTGATTATAACATTGATATCATAGCTAATAGAACTTCGGGAAAACTTGTTGCACCAAATGTTATTATTCAAATCTTATGTATTCAATTGTAAATTAAAGTTTGATTTAATAGACTTGTTGCTTAAGTTTCAAGGTTTTATAAGAAAAGACCCACATACGCATCTTAAAGAGTTTCATATTATTTATCCCACAATGAGACGAGCTGAGTCTTTGAGCTCAAAGCTTTTCCTTTTTTCATTACGGAATACAATGAATTGACCTTATTACTTTATATTGGGATATGTTAAGAAAACCTAGAAAGGATGTTTCTAGAAAAAATGTTCCCCACTAGAGTAAATATTAGAAAAGAGATATGAGACATTAGTCGAAATTTTTACTACAATAATATTTTTTTTAAAAATTATTTATCAAATAACATCTATTCAACTTTATTTTCCAAACTAACATCATTCACTATACATAGCCAGAAGAATTCTATTCCTCGGAAGCAGAATTCTCAATTCAAGTTTTGCAATTTTAAAGTTTATACCCAATCAAAATTCGAGTTATTGGGAACTGGATTCTGAAAGGGTTTTTTTAAGTTTTATATTTCTTTTTGTTTTAAAGTATAAAATTTTTTAATTTGTGTGTGACTTTTTTATTTGAAAAATCTAAAAATATATAAAAAAAATATTATAAATATTTATTGTAGAATATGAGAAATTAATTTTTTTAAAATCAAATTTTGACTGCATAAATAATATTTTAAAAAATTTAATTAAAAATGGTGAAATAAATTTGAAATTAATTGTGAGATAAAAAAAATTAAACTATCTAAATATTTAATTTAATTTAAAGATAATAAAAATATTAAAATTTTGTGAATGGCTATTCTTATTGATAAATTAAAAATTTGAAATGAAGTTGGAAATGTTAAAAAAAATTAGGAGTGTAATTTATAGATTTAAAAATAGGTAATTTTTTTTTAGTAAAAACATGAATGAAAATACAATTAAAATTTGAAAGGATTTATTATTTATTTTTAATTTATATGAGAGAAGGAGATAAAAAAAATTATGTAAGAAAAAAATCATTTATTTTCATTAAATTTATATGAAAAGTTTATTTATAGATGTTTTGAAAAATTTAATTAAATGTAATTTGTGAGAGAAAAAAGAATTAAACTATCTAAGTTAAATGTAGTTTTATTTAAAGATAAAATAAAATATTAAATTTTGTGAATGTTTATTAATGATGGTAAATTAAAAACTTGAAATGATTTGGAAAATGAAGTTGAAAATGTTAAATAAAAATCTAGGTAGTGTAATTTTTAGATTTGGAAATAAGTAAAAATATTTTATTTTCAGTAAAAACATCATTAAAAATAAAATTAAAATTTGGGAGGATTTATTTTTAATTTATATGAGACAAGGAGATAAATTAAAAAATCATTTACTTTCATTAAATTTATATGAAAATAAAGTTGTGATAATAAACCTATAAGGAGGAAAAAAAACTATTTATAGATATTTTGAAGAAATTAATTATAATGAGAATGAATTATAATAATTTTGTAACTATATTTTGTATTAAAATTAAAAAAGGAAGAAAAATTATAATAAATTATAATATTGACATTGGAATTAAATTTTGTATTTTAAGTTTGTTAAGAAAATATCAGTAATAGCAAAAATGAAATAAAATTGTTGGGTATTTTCTATAAATAATGTTAATTAAAAGGTTGAAAAATTTGAAATAAAAGTTAATTTATATGTAATGATAAAGAAAAAAAGTGAATAAGTATATCATTTGGTTTAATAAAAAAATAAGTGTGTAAATGATAATTTCCAAAATGTGAAATTAAAAAATAAATAATAATTAAAATGAAAGATGATATAAATAAAAATGGGTATATATATATAT
>Ga0099824_1002760_pt1 | contig 25714 bp, 7 predicted proteins | sample SiratrowhiteBW_FD_76837 | JGI IMG/M metagenome (GOLD analysis project Ga0099824, IMG submission 76837) | Root nodule microbial communities of legume samples collected from California, USA - Siratro white BW | ecosystem: Host-associated > Plants > Roots > Nodule | place: USA: California...
TTATTATTATTATTATTATTATTATTATTATTATTATTATTATTATTATTATTATTATTATTATTAAAAAGTGGTTTGTTTTGGAGATATCAGACTGTGGGCATGGGTGTGATGGTTAAGAATGGTAGAGATCTGAGTTAAAGTTTAAGATTAGTTAGCTTTGACAATAGTGGTAAAGAAAGAGTTGAAGGAATGATTATCTAATAGTGTATTTAATTTGTATACATTAGAGATTTTAGCTATATATAAATAGATAGATATATGAAAACTTACTGAAATCTATATGTATGAGAGTATATCTTGTGTCAATACAAGTACATACAAATAATCTCTTGACTCAGTGAGCATTAGAAGGGAGATCAACAGTCAAATTAGAATGCAAGTATCTGCATTCTATGATATTAGAAATTTCATTGTATTAATCTTATAATATTTTATATCAAAATTTATCATTCTTGTTAATGATAGGTTAACTCAAAAAACTTTATATGATATCTTATTTCAAAATTTACCATTCTTGTTAAGGGTTGGTCAATCCAAATCTTGAAATTTGTATTATTCATTATACAATCTTGAATTTATATTGTAAAATTCAAAATACAAATTTCAAGTGCAAATTGTATTTCAAAATAATAATTTAAATTTGAAAGCCAAATTATATTGGAAAATAGAAATTTAAATTTGAAAGCCAAAGGTACTTCAAAAATTAGTTTATAAACTGTGGAGCTCAATATTCCTCAATCTAGAAAACTTTCAAACTAAATAATCTAGAACTAACTCAAAAACTAAGGATAGGTTCATTACTCTTCAAAAAGGTTGATAGGGGGAAATCACAAAACTCTTACCAAATGAGCTAGTGAAGAACTTTGATCTCCAACAGTATTGTTTCCCAAAACAATGACTAAACCAAGAGGTGAAGTGCACGAGTAACACAAAATCGGAGCTTCAGATAGCTATAAAACAGAAAAGGCAAAGCTTCAGATAGCTATAAAACACAAAAAGGCAAGGTTGGGTAGTTGAATAAAATGAGGTTGGAGGAGGAAAATATGAGAGTACAGAGTAGACTGCTTCTTCCTGCACCTCCATATCCTCTTCCTACATCTTTATAATTTTTAAAATTTTTAAAAGAGAGTTTTCGAGAGAGAGGAGGTGAAGTTCTGAACAACGGTGAAAGATAACGCAATCGCATTGGTGAGAGATTCCGATGGTGTTGGAGTGGTGGGTAACGGGTTGAAGGCGTTTTGGACAGTCGTTGGTCGGAGTCAGTGGTTGAAGAATAAGTATCATCGTCGTCGAGCTACCTGTTATTCAATTTTTATGTGTTTAACGGATTGTAGAAACCGTAAAAGTTATATACTTACGGTTTCTCTAAGTCGTAAGTTTAATTTGAAGATATTTGAATATTATAGATTATATAAACTATAAATAATTTAAAATGCGTAAGAATTTATGAATTATACAACCCATAAGATTATAAGTGTATGGAAAAACTTTACGAATGATACAAACTGTAAGTTTTAATGATTTACGGTCTATAAAAACCGTAAAAGAAACTGAACTTTATGATTTGTACAAATCATAAGTTTTGATTTTTTTTCAATTACTTACGGGTTGTAAAAGCCATAAAGCGTTTTGTTTTATAATTTATATAATCCGTAAACAATGGAAAAAATTCAATTTTTACAATTTATACAAACTGTAAAGTTAAGTTTGTTTTGCAATTTCTATAAACCATAAACCATTAAAACTTAAAGGATTTCTAATTAAGTTTGTTCTCTCACCTTTTTTTTTTGCTTTCCAATTCCAACACCACCTGCTTCCAAGTTGCAAAACTTGCCCCGCATCAGGACCCTTCTCATGCAACCACTGATTCAAGTGTTTTTCGCCTCCCCAAACGACAACCATAGATAACTAATAGACCTTTGGCTAGGTAATCACACAAACATCACAACCATAGATAACTAATAGACCTTTGGCTAGGTAATCACATAAACATCAAAAGAAACGTTTTTTCTTCGTGGATATTGATTCTTGAGTTGGGAAGAAAAAAAGCCATGGTGGGTGTATTTTCGAGAATCTCTGTTGGAAGGAATGTCCACTGACGTGCAGGAGGCGCAGCAGGTGCAGAGGTCCATGAGCAGCCGCCGCCGGAAGTGTGCACGGTTCGAAAGAGGTGCAGGGTTGGTGGAAGAAGAAGCACTCGAGGGAAAGTGAAGGATGTAAATGGGGTGAAGGGTATTATGGGTTTTAAAATATTTGAAAAGGGTTAAATGGTAATTTTGCATGGACTATGGAGGTGCATGAAGAAGCTAAGCTGTCCAGCAAGTAATAGCCAAGAGAGTACGGAGAGGATCAGGCCACGCTGAATATTTAACTCCTGTGCCCTTGGTGTCATATGACACATGCATTCCAGTTCTTTATTTATAATGCAATCGAAATACAAAAAACCGAATTAGAATTGACTATTTGTCCCTATTACCTAGCTATTAACAAAGTGTTTGGAAAATGCTCCATTGAGTTGATGTTCTAGCTTCGTTTTAAAATGCTCCACAGTTTGGGAAACACAATTCAGTTAACAATGAATCAATTAATCGACAAATAAGATGTTCATTACACTTCAATGGCTAAAAAAATATTAATGAGATGTTGGTCGCCCAACTCTTCTGTTTCTAACTGACTACGAAAAGAAGAGTAATACCAGACAGAGAGAGAGGGTGAACAAGTCCTACTTTCTCAGCACGCAGCAGCAAAAGTTGTAACATAATCATGCAAAACGTATAATTATTATATACGGATGGGAGGGGGTAGGGAGGGGCAGGAAAATTTTAGTTGATGCAAAATCCACTAAGAAAAATGCTTTCTCAACCAGTGCAGAAAGCTACAAAGTTATGTCCTTGCATTGTTTTTCCACAACACTTATTATGGACAAATAGAACAAGGAAAACAAACAGAACAAGGGAATAAATTTATGAATCCTAGCTCTAAGAGTTTCTAAACTCATCCTTTAAGAGAGGAAAAATAAAGAAACTAACTTTAAGTTACCATCTCAGTATCCCCTTGCCTACCAAAAAAAAAATACAAAGAAAAACCACACCAGTTGAACAGATATATGTCATGTGGTTATGAAATTTTAGTCTGATATTCTGATCTCAACTCCTAAAATGTCCTTCACCATCTCGTATGTTACAAACGCAATTGCTATCGATGGGACCACCTGCAAAACATCATACGAGTTAAAGAATGCTATAAACAAAATAAATCCATTAAACAATAATTTTCTGGCAAGTTTATTTGACATGGCAAGACTGCGTGAAAGGGAAATGAGAAAAATATAAAAACCAAGCAAGAAAGGAACATCGAGTAATGTCACTAAACAAATGGAATTGCCAACCTAAACAAATGGAATTGCCAACCTAAACAAATGGAATTATCTACTCAGAGCTCTCTGCATGGTTCTTGAACACAATAAAAGAAATTCAACAGCAACCCAAAATATTCAAACTAATGCACGTTGTCAGATTTGTAAAAAATCCCACAAACTTAGGTAGTGTGTACATGTCTGCAGTTACCTTTGTAGGTTAATCTGAAACTGACCAACTACTGTATAATATCAATAGTTCAATATTTGGCTCAAGCTCAACCATAGGCAATGGGTGTTGCAATGTTGGCTTTTGTTATAATCGGGCCAGCTTATTATGTTTACAGCTCTTATCAGAGGTTAATGAATCCTACACGAATAATCCATGTGATAAGGTGTCCTGCAAATTTTTTGCCTTTCAGGTGACAGATCAGTAATATCAATCTAGTTTCTAAAGTGACGGTAAAAAATGCAAGCCTTTCTTTTCTGGCAAGAAAAATGTCTACACTCAGCAACACAATTATTATAGAAGAGATCACAAGCATCAGATGAGACACGGACCTTTACAGAGTTGGGCACAAGACCCTTGTATAATGCACCGAATCCTTCATGCTGAACAGTTTTCCTGAATGCATCAACCATTCCAGTGTATTCAAGGGGGACTTTGCTTCTTCCATCACCAGTTAGAACAGAAGCAGCATGGTTCCAACCAACCATCTGCATTCTTCGACGAATAACGTCAAGAGGGTAAGCAACAGTTTGTCCAACAGTTCCAGCAGCAGCACCACAAGCCAGGCGTGTTGTCACACCCAACTCAGAATTATCAGCAAGGCCAAATGCGTTGGATTTAATTAACCAATCTTTTAGAGACTCATACACAGCAAAGTTGAGACCTACATAAGGAATCTGTAGAAAGGAGAGTATTAATTCTGAAAAGGCAACCACGAAGAAGGCTTTATTCTATGCAAAATTAAAACATAATTTTATCTTTATAAAGAGAAAAAATAATTTCAAAATATTACTCACAACTCCAATAACTGAAGGAAGCCAGCCCTTATATAAAGCACGAGGACCTTCTTCCCTAAGCACAGTAGACAAAGCATGAAACATTCCTCTGTACTGGTATGGGGATGCCTCAGTCTGCAAATACAAGGCAATGAACTTTCTGAGTTTCTATAAACCATGAAGACTGCAAAAGCATGCATACATACACATAACATAATTTTTTTCACCATTTAATTTACAACTACTAGAAGATATATTATTCTGCACTTCCAGCTACCACTTTAGCTTCCAACAAGAAAAGCAAGCATTTGGTTAAATGTAAAAATTAAAATGGAGAAAGTACCTGCACAGTAATCCGGCCTCGAACCATGTCCATTGGATAAGTTGCAGACATAGCAATTATTCCAGCACAAGCTCCAGCTCCAAGACGTAGAAGAGGAGTCAGTTGAGCATCCTCTGCAGAAGGCACAAGAGAATATGATTAAACAACAAAAAAGGGTTTTAATACCAAGAAAGTTTTGTCAATTCAAAACAAGATCAAGAACTTGGTTCAGCCTGTTATTGACGGGGGAAATTTTAGTGACAAAGAGCTAAGCACAGATTTTTTTTAAACCAAAGTTGTTAAAAGGGATTCATATATGTAATTACATTTTGCCTCAATGGCCAAGCATTCTCATCAAGATGATGATTTATGCAGGAGAAAGTCTGAACTCTAAAAGTAATTACATGAGTTACTGGTCAATAAACGGGCAGAATCTCATAGTATACGGATATAAGTACAAGAATAATAAACCAAAAATGAAGAGTTTTCCAGAAAGAGGAGCTTCCTAATGCAATTCATCAATTACAATCAAATCTATACTTGCCCTTGATCTATTTTAAAAAATATTATCCCTACTAAACATAAATTATTTCAAGAAAAAATTGTAAACATGAACATACCATTTCCAGTTTGCTGCCGATACATGTACAGTATGCCTCTGCCATAATAGGAAGGAATAGTCAGAGAAAAACAAGGGACAGTTTAAAATATATGAAATGGGATGCATTGAAATAATAAAAGAAAATGATAGCCACTTGAGTGACCCTATTTAAATGAGCCATGTAGAAAAAGGAACATGTTAAGAGAGAACTGCAGAAGCCAATTTTCCACAAGATAATTGGTATTTGGTATAATAATACACCGGAATGAAAACCCAAACAAAAAAAGAAACAATAAAGCAATCCAAACAATATTTTGTATGGAAGAAAAACATACTTAGAAGCTTGCTCATAACTGAAGAACTTCACAGCAGAATTAGGGACATTTCGAGCACAATTAGTACCATTCCCTTTGAAAAGTCCACGGAGACCTTCAGTTCTCCATATATATTTTAGGCCTTGTACTGTTCCATTGTATTTTATGTTATGAGGGTTTTGGACCTGCACATAGCGAAGCCAGAGACATGTCATATGTAAAAACTAGGATGTATGCAAACAAGCAAGCCAGGATACAGTATACTTTTGATCCCAGTATAAGCAAGCAAGAATAAATAACTGAAAACAATGACAATAGTTGTACACAGGAAATAGTATGTTCGCGCATCTCATGTTATGTTACATTATCATATGGAATAGTCTCCACTGTGCCCTCCCTGGATAAACATATCCATAAGCAATTTAAACTTCTCCCATTAGTTAAAATCAAATTACGTACTTCAACTTTTACAGAAGGCTCTCTTATCTAACTAGGCCAATACCTTTGGTAAATAAGTTGATTTCAACCTATAAAAGAAGTTTGATTTATTTTGCTTTTTATTTTCTTCTTATGAATGCTAATGAAGAAGTTCAACAGAACAGAGTCCTAATCCATGTGTGCGAGTGTGTATTCATACGCAGAACCTCTGTCCTGCATATTCTCTTGAATGATAAAGCATTCCCATTCTCTAAATTCTTTCTAAAACATTCTGTTATACCTTCCTCTTTATCTCCCTGCCCATATAAATTCAACAGAAATAATAGCTAAATTCATGTAGATCTAAACAACTATATAAACTAACCTGTAGCAAAATTTTCAACCGTTCCAGAGGCGCAACTGCAGTACGTGACCTGCACAGACACAAAAAAAAATTGGTTCAAAAACATCAAAACAGTTCTCCAAATGATTGTCAACAAATTTTGCCAGGAAATTGGGCTAGAGGGCGTTGTAATTGTAACTATATTTCAGCTCACTGAAATGAAAATGAAATTCAAAATTAGCACATAACCATTAATTGCCATGAAAATCAAAAATCAAGGGAACGAAGATTTTGCAGTGACTTCCACGATAAATGACACACATGCACAACAAACTAAACCTTATTCCAAAACCCCAACACTGTTAGTGGTTTTCACAAATAACAAGTGACACAATCCAAGCAAACATGACCAAAACCACACCCATTGACCTCCAAAATCAACAGCGTCTTCCATATTCAACAGATCGTAAACTCAATCCACTTCACCAAACACAAAATCCAGATTAACAAATCCACACGAAATAAACCCCTAAACGAGAGATATCAAAAGGCCACTTCACTCTTGATCAAGCCACAAAAACTTCAAATCAACCAATCATGCATACATATCTCGCATAACATATTATTCATAAATAAAATTTTAATCAAAAAAAATAAAATAGGAAATGAGAAACGGAACTGACACTCCTCCGGCGACACCACCAGCGACGAGTGACTTGCAGATGCTGGCGAAAGCGTAGCTGGGAGCCTTGACGACGCCTTCTCGGGCGAGCTTGGCCTCCTCGGCGAGGTTGACGATGGTGGTGACGGCGGATTCCCCAGTCTTCACATTCTCCGAAGCCATATAGGGAAAAGTATTGTATAACCTAAACCTAACCGGAACAAAATCGGGGTATCGGAATCGTCGGAGTGAGAAATCACGGCAGGGAAACGACAAATTGTTCCGGCGATTATTGCGACGAAGCGATCATTACTCGCTCGCTCGGTGAGAGTGAGTGAGAGTGGTGGCTGCGGGAGCTTCGAAGAGAGAAGAGTGGGCTCACACCAATGCCAACAACTACGCAACGCAGCAACAAGGTGAGAGTCACGCCGTTACGACACCGTTATAGTATTTATATCACTCCCTTTTTTCTTTCTATTGCACCACTTTTCATAACCTTTGTAAAGCTGTCAGATTTATTAAATAAAAATGAAATTATCTTATTTTCAAGAAATTGGTTTTTAGTATGAACTTTAAATACATTTTAATAATTATTAAGAATTACTTTCAATATTTTATATCAAGTTACTTCAAATCAAGATTTTATAGTAATTGTGTATATTATTTAGAATTTAAATTTCAAATATAATCGTAATAATTTATTATTATGTTATTGGTCAGACATTGATAGGGTTAATAATTACCGATGGAATGTTTATTTAAATTGACTTTAGTTTTAACGATTTTAAATTTCTTGATATCACATGGTTAAAATTAATTATTTTTTTTTTTTTTAAGATATTTAAAAAAAATACAGTTAAATTAATATTAATTTAAATTATTTTTTAGTTGTGTGATGGTTTTGTTTTTGAAAGATATTTTTAAAAAATAAAAAATATATAGATAAATTAATATTAATTTAAATTTTTAAATGAATCTAAACTATTAAATGTATAAATTATTAATTTTTATTTATATTAATATGAGACTTTTATTTCCTTATTAGGTATAACAATTTATTAAAAATAAAATTAAAAAATGTGAAAAAAAAATATCACTAATTTTTAGAGAGTTATAGTAACTGCACAGCATTTACTTTTTATATTAATAATAATACTTATTATTCAAGCCTTTAATAATCTTTAACGGGTGAAAAAGAGATACAATTAATGTTCTTTTTATTGTAACTCACCATTGACTTCATAAAATTTTGCATCGGGAACATATCTTTTTGATTTGAAATCAGCACAATGACACACAATAGAAAAGCTTCCAATAAAATATATACCTTTTCTATTTTTTATTTGTTATCTTTTTTTTTTTAAGTTTTGTGTAGAAGAATATAAATGTAATACTCCTTTCCTTTAACCATAACATTTTAAAAGATTTATTTTATTTAACTATTATTTTTAAAGTTCAATGTATAACACCCAAAAACAAACTATCAATTATAGTATAAATTCAACGTAGGATCTGTAGAAAGTATAATTGAACATATATAAATATATATATATATATAACTATTTCCAAAAGAAATAAAATAAAATAAAATCTCAATATTATTTTTGAGATGTTTCTCTTTTCATATAAGCAATTTATCTCAATCAATTATTTTCCATCATAACCTATTCATATTAAAATAGTTTAGACAAGTAAAAATCTTTTTAAAATTATATTTTGGCATATTCAAAACTTATGTAGATTTCTTAGACAAAATATTCTACTTAAGGCAAAAACATATTTATTGAAAAAAATAAATAAATAATCTCTTAGTGCTTCTATTCAACTTCCAAAATCAATTTTATCATTTCCGACCCAAATTCCCAAGTTTCAATTGTAACGCCTCTATTTATAACAACTATGATAACATATAAATTAATTGTAAAAAAATCAAAACACTAATTAATATATATATATATATATATATATATATATATATATATATATATTCCGTTTCTAAATATTTCAAAATAGATCCCATTACCAAAGATTTAAAAGAATATTTACAACTATCTTTTAAAATAATTTAAATACAATATAAAGTTCATTTAGTTGCAAAAATAATTTAAATACAACATAAAGTTCATTTAGTTGCAAGTATTTCCAAGAACTTTGCCTATAACACACGATTATCATAACATTTAAAATAAAACACAAACATAAAAATTTATAAAAATTTACAAAATCTTACCACTTTCCACGTATCTTATTTCAACATTCCAAACAATTTACTAGATATTTATAAAAATTTACACATCAATACACAAAAATTATTATACATTGAGACTTAACTCTATTTTTGATAATATTCGTGCATTGAATTAGTTTACACTTGTAATATAACTTTCATTTGTAAATTCACATAGTCCCTTTTGTATTATAAGGTTAGTTCATATTCAAATGACATTTATCCAATTTGAACCTTCTTTAACTCTCATTTTATTCTAATACTAATAGAGTCAGGATACCTCGCTTTATTGATCAAATCCTTAAATAATGCACAATCTAAAAATTCAACAAAAGTATCTCCTTTCATGAATATATTGTGTATGGATTACACACCATATAATTAAACTTCATAAAAGACCTTATTCAATAGATTTTCAAACTTTCATATACATTCATTTTAATTCTAGAAAAATCAAAGATCAAGGAAAGCATAGTATAGCATATATATGTAAAGAAAAACAAAGAATCCCATAAACAGAGTTAACCTAGCCCAGCATAATCGTGCCCGGTGTCACTTAAGTCTGAGACTAAGCTTCTAACAATACACCCGACACCACATCTTTTGCTTGACGCATGTCAGTCCAAGAGCAATTTCTCTCAAGATGCCTCTGGTGCATCTAGTATGTACTTGGTGTTGCTACATAACTCCCAATAACTTATTTTATGCAGTTAATTCACCCATGCCAACAATTTTAACCTCGTCTTAAATTCATCTATCATTTTATTATCTTTATATTTTCAAAATGAATACTTTAATCTACATACAACTTTTATATCATATACCAATATCAATTCAAATTTAAGCATGCCTTCACATATGAACAACATTGAAGTTCTCAAGCATCTAAGTATAATTTCATAAGTAATTTTCCAACCTAAATAGTTAAACTCTAAGTTAACCATTTTAAATTTATAAAATCAACAATTCTTGTCAATATCATAACAATAGTTAAATCTATATCAAGAGCACATTCAAGCCTTCCACTTACGGTTTTATTGAGTAAACCTAAGAGTCAACTTCTCTCACCTAAATAGAAACAAAGACACTCATAAAAACTCTGAAAGCCTATAAATTACAGAGATGGTCTAACCTACACCCTATAGTTTCTGATCAGATCAAATTACCATACTAAGACATTGAACTAAACTAATAGAAACTATTCTTATAGGTTTCAGAGGACACATGCAACTTACTATATATAGATAACTAAAAATATTTGAAAACCGACTCAGAAAAAAAAATGAACAGAATTTAACTTATTATAAACAAACTTTTGATCGAGCGGTTATGTTCTAAATACTGTTACAAGTATAGTAATGAAATCTGATTGTCGGTCTAATAACAAAAAGAGATATAAACTTTAAAAAAATATGAAGATTAAAGAAAAAAATAAGAAAATTTTCTAAGGGATTTAGTTAAAATAAAACCTAAATAACTTAAATTTTATATTTATATAGACATTTCTCTTAAATATTTAAATATTCAAGTAACTTCTATTCTTTATTTTCTCTCTATATATAACAATTACATTACTACCAAAACATAGATTAATAGAAATTAATATGTTGTTATTTGATTATATGCTATAAATTTATAAATCAAATACAAACAACAACAAAAGAAAATAAAACTTGAAATCTAAAATATAACATAAAACTTATCCTAATAAAAATTTTGTTTAACTAAGTTAGAACTACTTTCAACTACTTCCTAATTCAGGACTTAAAAGAAATAAATACCAATAAAAAAAGTTTCAAGAAAGATGTAAATGAAAATTCTAAAATTTAAATTTTAGATAAATACATAATATAACATTGTAATATTTTTAACTTAAAATATAATTATTATTCTTTATCAACTTTAAATTATATCTCCTAATGTTAATCTTCTTAATGACATTTAACATTAATGAATGTTAATTATTACTTTATCTGGATTTGTAGCCATCGAATTTTAAAATAAGATTGTTTTTATTTATCATTTTTAAAGGTCAAAAAGTATTATTTATTTTTTCTAATTTCTACTTTAATATTTCACGTAATATTTAATTAATTTATATACACGTATTTTTTACGAAATAAAATAATTATATATAAAGTTTTATAAATATTGTATTAAATTCAAAAATTACCTTTCTTGAATTTCATTAAAGATCTACGCTTAAAATAAAGCAGACAAAATATTTTGATTGTGTATTCATTTACACAAATTTATCATCGACTTAACAACTATGAAGATTGTTTAAAGATCAAGATTAGTATCATCATTATTTTGCGTAATGGGTAGTATGTTAATCGATTTGTCCTTTTATACAATCATGACAAGTTTGCTTCAGTTTAGTTTTTGAAAAAAAAAAAAATCTTCTAAAAAGAAAAGTAAAAACTGTTTGAATAAAAGAAAAAAAAAACTTTAATTAGCTTTTTTTAACATAAGTTATTCAACATTAAATCAAACATGTATTGATTCACATACATTCTCAAAGAATTCATTATATTATTATAAATATATTTTTTAAGCTTACAATTGCTATGAAGTTTAACGTTTTTTAATATTTTTTAAAAATAAATCATTACGCTGGTAAGCTTATTAAGTTTGGAATTAAGACAAAATTATACTTTAAATGATTTGATTTTTTTTCTCTATTTTGTTAAAATTCTTTGAAGAAATTTGTTTTTTTTTTAATGTTTTTGTACATGAGTTTTGTTTGATTTAGCATCTTTTTGTTCTTAATTTTATTTTTAATAATATTCTTTTATATAATAACATATAATTGTATAATTATTGAACTCTACAATATTAGTTTACATGAGATATAATACAATGTTTAACATAAATTTTATAAAAAAAACAACTTACAATTAAGTTAAGAATAAAACTTAAAACAACTTCAGGGTTATTTAGTTTGTTACTTCTTTATTTTTGAAATGCATGTTTTTGGAATAATCATAAAAGTCTTGTAAGTCATGATAACTTTTTTTAGCTCAAAAGACAAATCAAACGAATTTTGGGTTGGGAATCGTGTGCCACAAAAAAAAAAAAATAATTTTGAATAAGACATTCAAAGAAAAATAAAATAAAAAGAAAAAAGAAAAAGAGGTTTTGTATGATTAGACAGGTTTGAAAATTTGGGATAATATAAACCAATGAAGATAGATTAATTTCAACGTAATCTGATTTTGATGTTCAGCTTATTCACCTTCACATATGTAACCAAAGGATCATGTTCATTCCTACATTTAACAATTCATTAAATGTTTGTTTTTAGACCAAAATGTAATGTTTGTTATTACTTTAAAACAAACAAGTATTATAATATTTCATATTTTAAATAATAAATATTTTATAGTTTTTGTAACAAGTTTTTTTAGAAAAATTAATTTTTTCCAATTATTAACTATATAATAATAACTCGATCTCATTAAAACAACTTATGTAACATCATATTGATCATATATTTACTTTATCTATATTTTTAAATTTTGCATAATATTTGTGAAATAGCATTTCAATGTACCAAAAAATAGTTGTAGAAATGGAAAGAGTAAAAGAAATAAAAAATAAAAAGAGAAAAAAAGTTAAAAAGATGGTTGATTTAATATTCTTTTGCAAATTCTATTGTGGTGCCCATGTTCTTGTTCTTGTTAGTCATAATAGGAAGATGGAAACCTAGAAATATTTAACGCCGTTAAATTACTTTCTGTGAATCTTGGCTAATCACGTGCCCCACACATCTCCTTCTCAATTAATTTTGTTTAATACCATTTTATTATTATCACTAGCAAAATTCGAGTTACACACTACTAAAATTAAATATTTATTAATGTAATGTATTAAATTGGAATGTATAGTTAATTTATAAAAATTTAGACATATTTGGATGGTTTTGTAGATATGATAATTTATTTGAGTAGTTAAATAATTATGAAAGGGACACGTCAAATAACAATATCTATTGTATATTCTTATATATTATTATTATTATTACTTTATATATTTAGTTAAAAAAACTTATTATTATTTTTTTATTATATTTTAGTATTGATAAAAAGATTCTTTTTACAATTTAGAACTTAAAAAAAGCCAAGGAATGAAAAAGAAGATTATCACGTGCTATTGAATCGTGGAAAGTAAATGGAAAGAAGTAGCAACAACTTCCAAAACAAGTCTTGGCGATTTTAATATATATAATCGATAATATAAAAATAAAATAACAATAAACTGTTTCTTAATTTTAAAATTTGTTTTCAAACCACATGTGAAAAGACAATAAATAATTGTATAAAATATATTTTTTCGCGTCAGTATTCTAACAATTTTACAATGAACCTATAAAAAATATTTATCAACTTTTAGATAGGTTTATTTTACACTTTACTTTATTTTAATAATTAAAGAAACCAACTTGTTTTCCACTTTCTTTTCTTCATTTTTATTTTCCTTTCATTATCATCTTTGAATTAAACACACCATTGACCTCTTTGCACTTTTTTTAATGGCGCCGTTGTTATATTTTTCTATTAGACCATAAAATCTTTTATTTCTCTGAAATTTTACAACATAATAAATTTAAATAAATGTAATATAATTTACTACGTTATAAATATATAGAACTTAAAAAACTTGTATCCTAGTTCCTTTAATTTTTTTATTTAAATTATTTCATTTAATAAAAAAAATAGATTGGTTTTTACGTATTATTTTTTTTCTATCAATGTTATTGGTATGAATTATTTAGCATAATAAATAATGATTAACTCTATCAACCACTTTGAGTCTTCATAAAGCAATTTGTTTCGTGTTCATAAAATAACAAACGTGGTTCATCAATTAAAAATTGTTTGGCATCATAATCTTTAACCAGTCAAACGAATTTTTAATAGGAGAATGGAGAGAATTATGAACATGATAATTGACATAATTTAATAAAAAATAACAATAGAAAATAGTAAATGTTATAAGACGTGTTCAAGTAAAAAGTAAATATATATACATAGTTAAAATATATTTTTTTAATTTCAATAAAGAATATAAGTGCATTTTAATATTGGTTTCTGAAGAAATCTTGGTATTCCACCCTCTTAAGTTTTAAATTATTGATTTTAATCTTTTTATAAAATGAATGGTTTGTTTTTGGTAGCTGTAGAATATATTTCTCTAGTTTTAATATTTAAAAATTTTGAAATCTCTATTTTAAATAAAATTTATTTTAGGATTTAATTTTTTCGTTTTTAAGTTCAACATATTAATATTGTACTACAAACACTAACGATTACTACTTACTTTGACATTTCATATAACACATAATCTTTTAAAAAGTCTGTCATGACAATGGAACAAAAATAAAATTGCAATGTTGTGAATAATAAAACCTTTTTTTTAAACCAAGACTAAAATAAAAATTCATTAATTTCAAAACATACTTAACTTTTACTTTTAAATATATTACAAATTATAACCTAAAAGGTTCAACGGGTTTGATGAGCTGGCCCAAGATCAGCCTATACCCATCGGCCGCATTCTTCCTGCACCTCCATAGTAATTAAAAAATGATAAAAATATCCTTTGTTTTGAACTTCTAGATCTTGTACATTACCATTTTTAGTATAATCGAAAGTTTAATTTACCCTTAAAGTATTAACGCACAAATAGGTAAGTATTAGTTATTATTTTGTTGAAGAATGTTCATCATAAAAGATTATTTATTTTAAATTTTGAATACTAGATTGCAGAATATAGTATAGTAAATAAGTATTAAATTGAAAATGGGAGTTTAATTCAGAATACAACTTTCTTATTGAACTTTAAAATAGATTGAATTGGTTTTCAGATTGTAGAATCTGAACGGATCAATCCAAAATAATATAATACATACCGGATTCTAAAATTCAAAAAACATTTTTAGCATTTAAAAAGTATAGAGGTGCAGGATGAGTTTACGGAGGTGCAGGAAGCTGAAAGTTGGGCTATAGCTTCATAAATAAAAATGGGCTATACTACATGGCCTTTTTGGTAAAATATTGTATTCTAACGAGTCACGATAAAAGAAACCATTTCAAAGGAAAGACGCTTCTTCCTGCACCTAATGATTTTAACTTGCACCCCAGTAAATTTAAATATTTATTTATTTTTTGTATTTTTGCATTTTTTTTTTAGTTTCAGATGATACGATTTAAAGATTCTCCAAATTATATAATCGAAAACGTTAAACATACTTTTATTTCCAAAATATGGATTTATATTTTAAAATGTACAATTTAAAATATATAAAAAATATATCCTTCAAACATTAAAAAGTCAAAATTGGTTTAGGTTAATTTATTGGGTTATAATTTTTTACGACAAAAGCACTAAAATGATGTAATTTAATTTTATATTTACTCTTAAATAAAGGTTAATTTAATTAAGATTCCACAACAAATAAATAACAAGCCAACAAATATACTCAATCCTTGAAATCATATGTTATCGTGATACGATTTGTTTATAATTGGCTTAACCAAAACCGTATTCATATATATTTTTAATATCATATGTTGTTGCTTTGTATAAGTAAGGATATTTCTATTTCATAAATTAACTTTTGAAATTTTGAAATAGAGTTACGTCAAAATATAACTTTAAGACACTTGTCTTATTATATTAGAGATATCATAATATATGATATAATTCATATGTTTACTTAGTGAATTAGTTTTTAGAATTGAATTAGATTCTAAATATATTGTTTTATGCTAATTATAGTAATTAATTTTAACATCATAAAAAGTACCGAATTTTATTATCAAATAAAAAAAAGGACTTGAGTATCACTAACAATTTAAGTTTTTAGCTACATTATTTTTTCAGCTTGTGCACGTTATGAAATTTTAGGATAAATGTTAAACTAAGTTTCCTATATCTATATTATTAATTGTCAAATCATGTATTTGAATGTTTCTTTTGAAATAAATAACATTGCTTAGGAATACAGTAGAACTATTTTATTTAAAAAGTTGGTGACATGAATTTAAGAAAATAATTTATTATTATTTTTTTAAGTTAGATCCCTAATGATAATTCATAACCCTTTATGTACCATCCAAGTCTTATATACGTCCATTATTAGTGTCCATTTGATAAAATACAACACATATATCTGTATACATTTTTTTTTATTTTTAATTTGTTTAAACTAATTTTAGATTATAGAGAAGTGGATTTCTTATTTTATTCGTATTTAATTATAATCTATCATGATAACTATAAAGTCTTGAATGATTTCAAATATAACAAAATAATCAATTATGTCTCTTACATTTTTTTTTTCACATATTGAAATATGTTACTTTACATTTAAGTCATTGATGGTTAGGTTGATTTCAAATTCCATTAAGAAGCCTAAGAGAATACACAAACTTACAAATTAGAAAATGAGGGACAATAACTTATTGACAGGTATATTTCTCCAAACTTTCATTCATTTGACTGAAAAAATTTGGCATGTGGATCTCATAATTATTTATTTAAAGAAATTCAACTCCATTTCTATAATTTTAGTTGTTTTAAACATCTTATATTTCAAAAAATAAATAAAAAATGTACCTATACTACAAAATGTGGTCCCATATCTGTTGGTCACTTCTATTATCAGAGACAAAATTAGCACATTAAGAACAGCATAAAATTAAATATAATTGCTAAGTTCATCTATCATTTGACATTAATTAATGATTGAATTATTTAAGATATTTTGTCTTAGGAATCTTAGATAAGAATAAACATGTCTTGTTATTATAAAAGTGTAAGGTAAAAGTCTCACATTAAATAATATATAAAAAAAATCATAGAATCAATTAATTGTCTTGATCAACAATAATAAAATTCCAACTTGCACTAATAAAATATTTTTTTGATATTAAAAAAATCTAAACATTTATACCATCGCTAAATTTTAGTTATATCTACCATTCTAATTCTTAGGTATCCAAAATATCAATTTTAGGTTTAAACAAAATGTCTTAGAATATGAATCTTGTTCTTTTTCCTTTTTCTAGCAACCAAAGTCTACGATGTTAAGTATTCTTTTTTCTTGATTTTGGGATGAAGTTAGGTTCTAAATATATTCTAAAAGGAAAACAAAAAAGTCGTTGCTTTTATTATTAGACAAGGGAAAGACATACTTCCTTGTAAGATGAGGAAACACTATTAACAATTTCATAAAATATTTATAATAGAAAAATCTAAAAATTAAAATTTTAGCCATAACTAAAGTAAAGGGAAGGTTCTGAGTATATGTGCCAATTCTGTTTACATAGAACGTTACTATCAAACAGGTATTTGTCATGTAATATATAATACAATTAAAGACCAACTTGGTTGGAAAAAGGAAAGAAGAAAGTGTTAGTATCATCATTTGCATTTTTGCTATTTAAATAATCGTTTTTCTAATAACAAAAAAAGAAATAGAAGCATTGGTGCGTACCTAACTTTCCCCACTTGATGCATTTTTTCAATTCGGATTGATTTGATTTTTCATTAAATAATACTTCAAACTAGACATAAAAATTAAATAAATTTTAGTTTAAATTTAATATAAAATTTCAATAAAAATCAATATTTTATCATTCAGTTATTTTTTTTGGAATTTTATTATTCTGAAGTTATTAAATTTTTTTTTACAAAAGAAATTATATATATACTTTTAGAAAGTTCATATTTTAGAGTGAAAATTTTTCAAGTAAAAAAATTATGAATTATTTTTATATAATGATTCTTATATTTATAATTTCAATTTTCTTTCGTACTTATATACAAATTACGAAATTTTGTATAAATTTGCTATCTTAAGTAAAAATTTAATCAACTCATCGTATATGTTTTTAGTAATGAATCAATTTTAAATATATAATAATTAGTTTTATTAAATTTGATTTTCAATCCGAAATTTAAATCAACCTGTTGGATTTAGAAAAAAGTGATTTTTTCTAAATGTAACCAGTTTTATTTATTTTTAGATGGGTTTAGTTTTTAACACCAAGCTCCACATTCAGTATAAATCTACTGTGAGTGATGTTTCTCTTGGTTTATCATCTACTATTCTTTCATGGATTTTAATCACCAATCATACAAATAAGTATTAGTTATTTGATTTTTTTTTACAAAAATGGTATATATATATTTTTTTATGTTGTGTTTGTAATTACTTAAAAAAAAAAAAATCTTGCTTTCAAATAAGATTTTAAATATATTTTTTCCTTTGTCTCATGCAAATTTGTACATGTATGGATGATTTATAATATAACTTAGTTTTTAATTATGATTTATAATATAACTTAGTTTTTAATTAAAGTTGATTTTTAACTATTTCTTTTTTTATAAAATTGTAGGCAAAAACATTAAAATTGTGCAATTTGAGCTTGTAATTACAAAAATGGAAAAAAATATTTATCAAAATGGGTTTCCAAAAATGAAATTGTATAATAATGATACCATTTTTTTAAGTAAGGATTAATTTAATCAAAATCGTGAGAAAAAAAAATGATGATTTCAGTGAGCAGAGAAAAAATTGTGCTCTAATTGCACAACTTTAGTCAGAATCAAATAAGATCATAAATGTCACACAACTTCCGATAATGTATTTTAACTTTAAAAGCAAATATATGTTATTTGTATAATATTTAGAAATTGATTAATTTTGTTGTTATATATTATTAATTTTATATTTTAATAATTGTGAGATGTGTAAAAAGTTTTTACATATTTTTGAAATAAAAAGGGGCTTTTAAAACAACTTTTTTATACAAAAACATTTAAAACGTTTAAAATAAGTAAAAAAAAAAAAACTGAAAGTGAAATTAGGTTATAAACCTCCTAACTTTTAAAATAACTAAAAGAAAAGTTGAAAAATAGATTGAGTTGTCAAATAACAAATTTAAGATAGATAAAAAATAATAATATCAACTTATTTCTTTTTTCATTTCGAGATTTATAAAAAAAAGAAACAACAGTCAAAATCGTATTATATGCATACGATTTCAATATTATTATTTTCATTCAAATCAAAATAGTGTCATGTGACAGATTTCACTTTATTTATTTTAACCAAAATCGTACACCATTTTTGGATTATTATTTAAAAAATAATAATAAGTTACTATAATTTCAACTAAAATAGTATAAGTAGGTGATGATTTCTTTTCTCTTATTCTATGTTCAAATCGTGTCTTTATATTGAAATCATGTCTTTACAGTACCATTTTTTTATCTATTATAATAAAAAGTAAAATTTTGCATCACTCTTATAAATACAGACAAAAAATTAGAACATTTTAGTGCTTTAGCAAAAATCGTAATTTTAGTATGATTTTAATTTTTAATTTTCTTATATTTTATTTATTTTGTTATGTTTTTAATTTTATTAATTTAGATGATATAATTAATTATTTATTTATATGCTAATTGAATGTATTTTTGAATAATTTAAAATATTAATGTAGGTAAACATATTTAAATTGTTTTTTTCTAAAAGAATAGTTAAATGTTTAGTTAATTTAATTAATTAATAAAATTATTTATGTTCATTTTATGTAGTTTTGAAAAGTTTAAGGCAACATCATTATAATACATATTAACAAAAAATTAATTGAAATGAGAAAGGACAATCTCTTTATAAAAATTAGATAATGGTATTATTGATCAATAGTAGAAGTGGATAGAAACATGATCAATGAATATGAAGCATCATTTACATCATCCATCTTATTTATCTATACATGAAGTAACTAAAAAAATAGTTAATTTATCTATCTGAAGTGAGATTCTCACATCTAATTAAATTAAAGTGTGAATTAGATCTTGAATACCACAATTTCTTTTTTCATATAATTTGTTATTAGTTTATTAGGATTTATTATTATTATTATTATTTATAAACGTTATTATACTATTATTAAAATGAATAATCGTATTATTAAAATGAATAATCGTATTTTTAAAATATTATTGAATATATTTATTATGATTTAACTTTTAAAAATGTGAGTGGATGGATTAAATATATATATATATATATAATCATTCATTTCTACCCTAGATCATAGACTTAAAGTTCCAAGAGTTTTTAATTGTAAAAGAGTATTTAATCATGTAGTTATGAATAATAAGTTGGATAAGATTTATATATAATGTGTGTATGAATGAGTAATGTGGATATCTATGCATTTGTCATGATGATAAATTCCTTATTTCTTGGTGACACAAATAGTTCCTTTTATAAGGTATTTGATTTGCAAGGCTTAATAATTGAAATTAACAGGTAATTTGCAAGGCTTAATAATTGAAATTAACAGGTATTGTAGAATTGACATTATGATGGTTGTTTGAATGTGATTTATTTATTTATTTTCCTTTTATTGGTCATTTTGTAAGAAAGAGGTGCATAAGCATGTATTTCAATTTGGAAATGTTTTTATTTATTTTTTCAATGATGGAAGGAGAAGATTTTTGTAATGATACAATGAGATAAATCCTTCAGTGGGAGCAATAGTGGATGTATATTACACTGTTTTCCACTTTCTATCCTAATTCAATTATTCTCTCTTGAATAATTTTTTCCATAAACTTTAAGTTGGATAAATAGTTTATGCTACATAAGCTATGTTTATAAAATATTAAATTGCTTTGAAATTTTATTAATGCGTATTAAAATTAATAAAATAATCTTTTTATTATACTCTTGGTGTTGTTTCACTTTGATAAAAGTTTAAACAAGATATTATGATTCAATGGTTGAGTAAAAAAAGTTAAATAATAATAATAATAATAAATTTTATAAAACTAAATTTTGATTTTAGAGATCGTAATACATGTCCATCAAAGCAATTTAATTACACATGTACATCGGAATGAATTCAAATATATAGTCTTATTTACGTAATGAAATATTAATTAAAAATACACATTCATTATATTCATTATTTTATATTTTAAAATTATTTATAGATTTATTAATATTATTTTATTATTTTTTCACATAAGATCTAGTCAGGTTCTATGTAAGTCCACTAAGAAAAAAACAAACCAAGTTCTCTCTTTCATCCTCCATTCTTTATATTTCTCTCTCACTTCTTTCTCATTTTTACACTTCATCTTTTTAAGCTGATCAAGTCTTATAGTAACTAAAGAGTCTAGAACCATTTCTAACTTATCATAATATCAATCAAAATAAGTTTTTATTTACTCTAAGGATCATTGTTCTTTATTTTTCGTTAAGTTTTTGTTATCAATTTTAGTGGAAGCAGTTGAGAAAAGTATTTTTTTCAGCTTTATTAATATATTGAAATTTGATGTTATTTTGATAACTTGTTCTAGATCCCTAGAGTTTGACTAGTATTATTGATGGGAGATCGCAGTTTAAGGTAAGAAAAGCTAATTTTAAGTTTTTTAATAGTAAAATAGGTTAAAAGCTTTGACTTTGATGAGTTTTGGTTCCAAGTTTCAATTTCTATTATAGACGTGTCTTATGATGAGATAAGTTGATTATGTATTTAGTATGAACTGTGATATTAATAATTTGATATGCAAGAACTGTTTCTGAACATTGTAAATTGTTGGATTGACATGATTATGTATGATGGAATTGAAATGATATGTGTAATGTCTGAGTTCTAGTTATATGTAACCATTTTGGTTGAGATGGAACTAGTGTAATAAGGTTGAAAGGAAATCAATTTACCATAGTTACATATGTCTCTATATGCTCCAGGATGATTGAATTGATGTGTTATGTGTGATGACTGAGTTATAGACATATATGCAATTATTATGGTTGAAATGAAATCAGTGTATATTGGGGGTTGAAAAGAAATCAAGGTACCATTGTTACATTTGCATCTATATGCTTCATTATGATTGGATTTATGTATTTTATGTGATGATTGAGTTATAGCTCATATGTAATCATTTTGGTTGAAATAAAATCATTGTATTGGGATTGGAAGAAAATCAAGGTACTATGGTTACATATGTATCTATAAACTTCAAAATGGTTGAAATCATATGATTATTGTTATAACTGAATTATAAGTCTATATGCAATCATTTTGATTGAATGAGATCAATGTATTTAGGATTGAAAGGAAATCAAGGTACGGTGATTGTAAATGGATCGTTGTGAAGTCAATAGATTTGGAATATAGTATAAAAGATTGTGATTGAATGATAAACTTCTTTGTATTTGACTTAAGAGTTTATATTTAAATTCTTAAATCTATTCTCTTCAATTCCTTTTACTTTTACAAGATGAAACATTATTTCACTTGTTTACCCTTTCTTATCTTGTTATGTTTGAACTGCGATAATTATACTATGTACACAATCAGGTGCAGATGCAAGTTTTGAAGCACCTTAAGGAGTATATGCCCTTAATTTGATCTTTTTTTGTCTTATATACTTGTATATATATTTGATGTATTTAAAAACCTTGACTTTAAGTTGATCTTTTTTTGTCATGTAGATAATTGTACATAAATTTGATGTATTTGTATATTTTATGTAGTACTTTGAACTTTGAATGTTGTTAATACTTGATAGTAAATAGAAGCTAATTTTTTTGAGAAATCATTTTTTGTTAGTTTCGCTTAAGTGAGAGAATGTCGCCCAAGCGAATTTTGAAGAAAAAATCACTCTACAAGTATAGTATAAGCGAGTTATTTGTAAAAATAAAAGATACTGTCAGATCGATTTTCGCTCAAATGAGGTGGATTCTCACTTAAGCGAAGGAATTTTCGCTCGAGCGAGGTTCATTCTTGCTCAAGCTATTTTTTTTCTTTCTTTTTTATTAATTATTTTGCAATTTGAAATTATATTTTGTCTATTCATATAATGTTTTCTATTAGAATTGAATGAGAAATGTTGGATGGTTTTTTTAATATGGAATTAGTATAACAACTCCCCGATGTCAACAAAATAAAGCAAAATAACTTCTATGATAATTATAAGTAGAAATATTTTAAATATACAAGAATTTCTTTAGATAAGGAATTCAAAATATTATATATAATAATAATAATAATAATAATAATAATAATAATAATAATAATAATAATAAATTGAATGAGTTTGTTATTGATGTTTGAAATATTGTGAAATACATTACTTATGTGTTAATATATTATGAAAATATTTATCGGTTTTCGCATATTGATACTTTTATTTATATGTCTTACGATACATTAGAACCTATACTTATCAAATTTATTAATTTAATATATTATACATCAACTTAATAATATATAGTAATTATTAGTTTTTCACGTAATATTATAAACAATTCTTCTCTATGAATCATATTTTGTCTTATATTTGAACACAAGAAATAAATGAAACAATATAAAAGTTGATTATTATATATCTTTTAAAAACATAGTAAACGAGTAAAAAGTGAATGTTATAAGTTATTGAAATATATTGATTAATTATGTATTATATTTGAATAATATTATTTAGTAAAAAGGATAATTTATATGACATTATCCTTGTCTAAATGACGAGTCACCACTTTAGTAACTTGAATACTTAAGTGTCATTTATTTCAAGAAAAAAGGATACTTAATATATTTGTTTTATTAAGACAAAAAAATTCATTTAAGCAATGAGAATTATTTTGTGAGAAACACTTTGTCATTTGAGTCAAGAACTTCAAAAAAAAGTCTTACATGTAACTTTTATTTTGCTTAAATGATAAATAAATGCTTAAATGTAAAAAATAAAAATATATACAAAAATCAAAATAAAACAAAACTCTGGACACAATCAAAATTATTCCTATACAAGAGTGTTCATTAATACATCAATAATCAATCAATTCCAATGCCACAAAGATTTATGTTTCTAGATTTTAAAATTACTTGTGATTTAATTAAGGAAGTTATTTCTAATATATTACCAATTTAACCAATATCAATTGATGATTGTTTAACTGTTTGATTGTGTTGTATTTACAATATTTATATTCATTAAAAAAATTATAGCAAATTTATATTACAGTTTTAACTATAAGATTATATAATTTATTTATGAACATGAGAAAAACGTTAAAATTATAAATATGATAATAATTATCTAGAAAATGTAGATCGTATTATTTTATTTGATAAATTTTCATTGAAAAATGTTTAATAATTTTTTAATAAAAATGTTTAACAAATTTATAATAAAAAAATTGTAAGGATTAATTTAAACCCTATAAAACATTAATTAGTTTGATTCAGATTATATATTAAATTAAAATTAATTGAACTATATTTAATTGCTATGCTTGATTTAAATTTGTTTTTAACAAAAAAAAAAAAAATTAAGCTGCTGACGTTCCTAGTTTTAGTTATTGATGTGCATAGGTGAGTCATTACTTAACATCTATATGAACTATTAAAAGAGATTATACTATACTGAATTATAAACAATATGAGAAAGAAAAGTGGAAAAGTTGCAAAGTCTTTTCGGCTAATAGTGTTGAAAGTGATATGTGATCATATTGTTCCCCGAAAGTGATGCACACATCGAATATTGGAAAATTATGGCACTCATATACACTTGTCAAAGTGATAATACATTAGTAGGATAATCCAGTTTTTTTTATCATAATCTTATAAAAGTTGAAAGTTAATCAAACACCTTTTTTCTTTTTATGAAATTTTTTATGTATTTTATGAAATAAGAGACCGGATTCACTTTGAATATAAATTTGGAGCAAAATAATATTAGTTTTTTTTTTTAATTTCATCTACTTAATATAAAAAACAAATTTTATTATTATATATCTTAATTTTTCTTTCAAGAATAATTAAGTATTATTGCAGATATTTATATTAGTTAGAGATAAAATAAAATTATAATATTATAAATTTTATTTTATAAATTAGTTTTGTTAAATTGAGATAGATTTTATGTCTATACTAGTAATTGATTGAGTTTATAAACTGATTTTGTAAAGTTAAATTTTTTAATATTATATTAGATTTTATAACAAAATTTATTGGATCTTTTGATTGTATTACCCATTATTGGGTATGAAAATATCTACAAATAAATAATTGCAAAATTGTGACCTTTAGCATGAATTAAAGACATGTTCAAAATACCCTTGTGGGTTAATAATAAAAAAGGGTTTCTTCTCCATCATTCGTGGTTATCTTCTCTCGTGCATTCTATCTGAGTATGTTGTTAGTGTCTTTGGTGAACATTATTAGGTATTTTTTAATAAACATATTAGTACACTTTGGTTTTAGTCGGTAGAAATCTAATTTGGGAATAGAAATACAGTATTTTAAAAAGTTGTATGATACGGATCACAATTTGTATAATAGAGGAAGCAATTATTTTACATTAAATGTATAATTTTAAATTCGAGATGTTGAATAATTTATATGAGAAGGATAAAACTAAAA
>Ga0099824_1002766_pt1 | contig 25704 bp, 16 predicted proteins | sample SiratrowhiteBW_FD_76837 | JGI IMG/M metagenome (GOLD analysis project Ga0099824, IMG submission 76837) | Root nodule microbial communities of legume samples collected from California, USA - Siratro white BW | ecosystem: Host-associated > Plants > Roots > Nodule | place: USA: California...
AAAAAAAAAAAAAAAAAAAAAAAAAAAGTCCAGATGCACATGAAAAATGAAACATGAAGAACCATATAACTTTGGGACATGTACCCCATGTAGACAATAAACTAAACCATTCTATAACCATTTTAGGCAGTAGCTTGCTTTCAATACCTTGTAGCAAAGCTAACATGAAAATATGAAAATGAAAGGTGGCTCACTCTACACTTAAAGTGTCAAAAACATATTTCACTGATTAGGAAGGTTATGGTTAAGGTAACATTGAAGTGAAGATTATAATGCCAAAAGAAGATCTAATTATATTTTGTTGTATAGAAGTCAGGATTTAGTTGGATCATGGAACTTAGAGTTTTGTTGCATGGGTTACATTTGGTGGTATGGAATATTCAAATTTGAATATGCTATATATAATATAATATTTACATCTCAATATAATATTTCCAACCGAAAAATAACTATGTTTCCAATCCATCATATATTATATCATAACCATAACACATCATATGCTATTTTAAAAGGATTTAAAACATGATACTGTGAATCAATCAATTTCTCATAAATTTGGAAGAATAACAAATTTTTAAACCATACTAAGTTTGAATACTACAACAACAAAAAAAGTCCAAGAGATTTAAAAGAATTGATTGATTGGATATTCTAGATTAAAATTGGAGTTAATAGATCTGAATTAAAATGGTGAATGCCAATTGAAATACCTTAAGAATTTTTAGTACAAAATAGTCAACTACCTTTGCTTTCATTGGTTGAATTTTTTTTATCCATATTTAATAGCAAACATCATGTTTGTTGGTCTTTTTAATGATGGAAAATTCTCTGCTCAACTATTGAATTTCAAAAACAGGCAAAGATGACTTCATTCTATCTTTAGTTCTTGGACAAGAAAAAATTTATTTAAATTCAAACATTTATTGAAAATCAAATGAGATCAAATAATATAATTATTTTGGAAATTATGATTCATCAATTTAAACCAAAATTTGATGTCCCTACAATGCTCTTTGAAGAATATTGATCAAGTAAAGGTCTTTGAATTAGAATAAGATTACCATTGAATGATTTAGAAAAAGTGCATTTTCTACTACTTTAATTATTGGAAAAAACATTGATACAAGATCTGTATTCTAAGAATGAACTTTGTATCTTCTTAGTTAGAATTTTTTTTTTTAAGTTTCAAATAAGATAATATCTTTTGTCTTTATATTTTACAATGATAATAAATAAGAGTCAACCACAACCAGTCTTTATTATTTGTTTTATAAGGCCAATAAGTAATTATATTTAGACAATTATATTTGGTTCTCTTGAAAGTAATGGCTAAAAAGAGACTAAAAATTCTGATATTGGGTGATGATGAAAATGTATCAACATGTACCGAAATATAGTCTACAAAAATATTTTAGAAACCTTTAAAACCAATAAATACCATTCTTGTTTGTTTATGTTAGGTAAAAATGTATTGTTAAATAATGTAATTGGTTTTCTTTTTTTCATTTTTCTTATTCACATTCTCTTAATTTTGTGTTAAATAAAATACAGATTAATGAAGTAGTTTAATGGACATAACCAAAATCCAAAATTATACAACTGGCTTCATTCCATTATCAGAATGATAATAGGACTAAATTTCAAAAGTTCAGTAAAAAGACCTTATTAATATTAGTTCATTCCATAATTTTACTTATTCTTAAACTTTGAATTTATAATTTCTAGTAGGACTTGTTCTTGCAAAATCAACGACATAGATAATACTTATTTGGTTTTGAAGGTGAACTGTTGTTTGTGTTTGAGAGTTTATTAGGTAATTTAACAACTCTATTTCTGACATTTTTCACTCTAAAAGTTGTGGAAGATATACTTAAGGTCATTCTGTATCTTTCTCATTTTTTCTAAGCACACATGCAATGGTGAATACTAATCATATTAATGGACATATAAGTGATATTTTATTTCTATATTAAGTATCTCTTGACTAATTACAATTGATGCAGTTAAATCAAATCCATACTTAACTGGGAGAATCCTAGACTGTAAAGATAAAAATCAACTTTATAATGGGTGTGTATAGTTCATTCAATTATATTTTAAGTTAATTATTTACATTCCTCTAGAGAGAAAAAGTTAAAAAAAATAATAATTAAAGTCATTTAATTGTTGTCTGTGTATGATTATTGTAAGTCAAGACATCACTCTTAGAGGAAATGGTATTACTAAAACATACATATATGATTTCTTTTAAAATTTATTACTAAACTTATTTTAAGTTTTTCTAAATGATATGTTTTGATGTAAAGAAATTGAGTCAAAATATTTAATAATGTTTAAGTTGAATTAGAATTCTTATGATTCTTGATTCAAATATGTATGTTGTTTGAAACAATTTTAATACAGAGTACAGTTTATATAAAGAATATGTGAATGAATTTAATACATTCTTAACTCTGAAGGTGGTGAAAGAAGGTTATTGTTATTCTTTAATTTTTTTCATATTCCAATCCTACCAAGATTTTCCCTCTAGTGTTTAGTTATATTAGGTTTAAAAATTGCTCTGCTTCTACAAACCATTTTTACACAAGATGTTATAAGTACAATCTGCTAGCATTAAAATTTCAAATTGCTAACAAGACAACTTTACAATTTCTAATGAATATATAAATTTATTTTATATTTATATTTCAATTGTATTTTAATAATACAACATTCAATTACATTTTCATAAACTCAAATTTACATAATAAATATGTTTTATTTTTATCAAAGTTCCCTTGGACACTGAAACTAGAATGGTACAAAGAGAAGCTATCATAGCACAACTACTTGAGAGGACCTACACATTTAGACCTGTATCTTAGGTTAATCTCATCTTGATATAGACCACCCAGTTACTACAGTAAGGGACCATAAAATTACAAATGAACAAATGAATAAAATCATCACTTATTACAAATGAGACAATGCTAATAGATTCTCCAGCTAACCAAGAAAGAGAAAGTGACAAATCCCGTGAATGATAATAAATTTTTTTTGAAATATGTAATTTTTACTAGTACTGTAATTAGAAAACTCACTTTATTTTCTTTTCTTTACTGATGCACTACCATGTCATTTAGTACTAAAGTTAAAATATTAGAGAATCTTTTGTTAGAAAAGTATCAAGTTTTAGAAATGACTTCTTGTTTATCAGTTTAAGATCCTTTTGTTTTATGGTTTATTACACTTAACTGATTTATGTAAATACACATACACATGCTTCTTCTTGGTAAGATAAAAGTAAGAAGGAAAGATGAAACATGCCACCGACATAACACGATCTCCATAATGTGTTATTGAATTCCTATGACATAGAAGTCACAGACATGACCGTTTACATGAGCGTTAAATGTGACACACAACATGTTTTCTTTTGTAAGCACAAGAAGCAATAATGCTATCTGACATGAACCATAAAAAGAACAAATTATTTAACGTTTTACTCTTTAATAAACTATTTCAAAATAATTTAGCTACATTCTAGAAACAACTTGTATCCTGCACTTACAAAAACCATGTTCAATATTGGATCCATGTTTAAGACGATCCACAGGAAATCAAAAGATGTATTGTATTTGTCTGTACAAATGAGACAATGGGACACAACCGTTGAATGCATGTGAAGAGATTTGCCTGTTCTCACCCGATTTCTTGAAACGCGTTATTTTCTACAGCATCGCAGCATCGCCTAATCAACGAGCTGCATGCAGAGGGACCAACAATTGACCAATTGAGTTCAAGTGTTCCAGACTTGTGTTTTGACTATATATGCACTTTAACCTATGCCGAAATTATGTGTAAATTCATTAACCTGATACATAACTAACCATTTAAGAAACTAGTTTAAATATATAAACAAGGGTTGTTTATCATTTTATAAAAACAAAAAAAAAAAATATGTAATAGTTAACTTATATGTATATGATGTTAGATATTAACAAAAGTGATATCTCATAGGTTTAGTAAATCTCCAAGATACTTATATAATATTGCACAATATTACACAAAAAATAAAATATTATATTTATATATTATAACATAAATAATAGATAATCACTAATAATAATCTCTCGTAAACCTGACTAATTTTCTGTACACATCCATACAGTAATATAGAAAGTGAATTTTTCCAATGTAAGTCTACAGTTTAATGTCATGTATTGTAGAAGGATATATGTGCTAAGGAGTGGAAGTGTGTTAGTAAACTGGAAAATATACATCATAGTTTTTATATAAGAGTTAGACTATCTCTCAAATGTTTCATTCAAGTTCACATCTCAACTTTTAATAGCATTAACCTGTTGATAAAAATAAAATATCACTAATCATTTTCAATTCCAGCATTTTCTTCTCAGTATGCAGCAGTTTCCATCAAAACTTCATAAAAAGTCTTATTGTATAAGCCACTTTAAGAGTTCTTTTAGGTGATATTTATGTTTTCACAGGAAAAGTTTGAAGGACATAAATATCTGGTAGCACAATCAATAGAACCTGCAGCTAATAAGATAAGGATCCCTTGTACTTGGTTCAAACTTCAAAACCTCCTCAATTAAGGATGGATTCAGTGTTATTTGGTATAAGGCTTATTTAAGGTTTGAATTTTAAGAATGAATCTCATCAAATAACTAATTAATTGAATCCTTTTAATCTCCTTTCTCTTATTCACAAATGTGTTCTCTTGAATCAACTAGTATGTAGCATTCATTTTATTGTATTGAATAATCTTTAAAAAAAACACAGATTATCAAAATCACCCTACATTTCTTTCGGTAATTTCTTAAAACTGTGGTTAACACACAACAACAATACCCCACATGTTCTAATGATATAAGCACAGCATTTTTTATTTATGTTTTTTTCATTTTCATCTATTACATCATCTAATCTAATCTAAGTGTTAGATTAATTTATTTAAAGAAAGTTCATTAAGATGATTAAGAGAGTGACCATTAAGATGATTAAGAGAGTGACGGAAGGGAAGAGGTCATTGAATTTTTAACAGAATGAGTAGGTGAAAACTAATTCAGGGTTGACCTAGCATGGCGATAAAATTTCATGATGACTTCACGAGCTTTGGAATCAGGCAGCAAAAGGTGATCAGTTAGAGCACTCAGTTTGGGAATTAAAATACCCCACACTGTTTCAGACACTACTCCAGAAATCCAAAATTGGTCAGTGTCTCAGTACTACAGCCACGGTAAACATTTACTGGTCCCCAACAGTCCTTCATTATAAATTCAAACTTCACAAAATTAATATTCACACTTATTTATGTTTTGCATATATATAAATATATATATATATATATATATATATTTATATGTATAATAGTATTAGACATAAAACATGTTATAAGATGAGATATTACATTAAACTTTGTAGGTTTTTTTAGGGTTTTTTGGTGTTGTATTTGTTACTAGTTGTGTAGAGAAAGATGAGGACTTTGTTAGGTGAAATGTGTAGGGGTGAGGACATTTAATGAGAACCCCATCTGAGATTGACCTTACACTGCAGCGCAGGGCTCAATTATGAGACTGCAACGTAGAGTTATTACATAAGACGTGAGAATTAGGGCTTTGAGCTTTGCTTTATGTGAATTTGGAAATAGCAGGCAAAGGGACAAAAGCAACATTCAGTAAAGTAGGACTGGTGGGGAAGATCCGTTTGTAGCTAAGTTCATAGGGTTTTGTTTATGTTCTTTCTCTGTCAATCAGAATGGTAGGAACAAAAAACCCTACACTTTATGCATTTTTCTGTGATGCTGCAATATGCTATGTATGTGCCAACCCTCTTCATTTGCAATGTCCAAATACACTCTGCTTATTAATACTATTATTGAACATCAAATGAACAGCCTCCATGATTCTTTTCAAATTCAAAGGACTTCTACAGTTAATGCCTGTGTATGCATATAGTTCTCTCAACTTCATTTCAATAATTTTCATCTTAGTTAACATTAAGTTTGAAACAAAGTGATTTATATGTTTTTTTCATTCTTAATAAAATTAAGAATGACACATTTAAGAGGTCTGAATCTAATAAATTAAGGCTCCTCTAAACATCCCACATGGGAGTATACCCTTGTCCATAGATTTGTAGTTATGTAAATTAAAGTGATTCTCTAAAACATGCAACATGTGAGTAGATTCGCTTGTTCATTGGATAGAAGGTCCTAGAATTTGTTTTCTTCAAATAAAATAAGATGTGTCCAAAATAAACGAAAACAGAAACTAAAAAAAGTTCAAATAGGTGAAAACAAAACCTGTGATTTCCCAGCTGGGTAAAAAAATCAGAATGGTAGAAGATCCCATAAAAGTAATTGTATATTGGATTGATACACACAGGTTTGACAATAAAGAATGATGGTTAAAAACTTGCACAGAGTAAATTCAATGGTCAAAAGTCAAAACTTAAACCATTAATATATCTCAACAGCTAGGTAACAGTTTCTTCAGTGCACATGATTATGAAATTAAATAACTATATCCTGACCTTTATTTATATATACATATTAAAAACTTGTTAATAAGAAAGTTAACATAATCTGGATAATACAGTTTCAAAAACTATGATTGAATTATTTTAAGAACATCTCAACATTATAGTCTATGAAATCTATGTATATATTCTTCATATCTAATCATTTAACATCTTACACAACTGTTGTATAATGCAGATTGTGGATTGAGTTTGAGGAGATGGGATGCCAACTATTTATATACTAGATATTAAACTTAAACCAGAATAAGTTAATTAGAATGCAAATTAGTAATATGTTAATCAATTGACATTAAAAACTATTTATACTAGTAACAAAAGTCAGATATTAAACTTAAACCAGACTAAGTTAATTAGAATGCAAATTAGTAATATGTTAATCAATTGACATTAAATTATTCGTTTTGAACAAAGTTTTGAGCGCATGATCTATATTCAATGACAAAACAATGCACATAATTTTGAAACCTTAAGGAAGAAAGATACATGGAGGTGGTAGCAAAAGCAAGCTAAGAACTGATATGTACTAATACCTAAAGAAACAAAACCATTCACGGTTTAAAATGAAACCAAAATATTTTGCAGTTTGGTAGGAAGAGAATGTCAGCAGAACCTGACATCATAATTTAAGAGGGCACAGTGTCCATATCCAAGCAGGAATAGTGGGTTCATTTTTTGAATCCCAAGAAAACAAACTCTCATTATCCTTCCTGTCTCACCCTAGCTAGAAAGGGACATATCAACCCTAATTTTACGTGCAGGTAATCATCATTTATATTCACCGCTTCGGTGTTTGATGTCTTTTTTTGCATTCTCTTTTTTATTTCTTTCTCTCTCTTAATTTTTTCTTAATTTTATTTTGTTTATTAGTATCCAACGTGGCCAAAGTGCAGAGTTTTTTTGTATATAAATAGCTCCCCTCACTCTCACATTTCATGCCACTGTTCAAGCTGAGCTGAAGTCACAAAAACCACTCTTTCAGCTCAACTTCAACCACCTTTGTCTACGTTTTCAAACATGTCTTGTATAATGCAAGACAAGTTTTTGAAGCTCCTTGTCATGAGCCCTCAGAGTGGAGGACACACTACTCTAAGTCCGATGATGTTGTAGATGTTTCGGCGGTATCTCTCCTGAGCTTATTCTTCTTATGTTTTCTTTTTATCTTTGTTATCCCTATGAATAATGTTCAAGTTTTCTTGACCTTGCAAGCCCGGAAATTACGTGTTTAGGTCAGAATTACTTGTAACTTATTCATATAAATATAATAGTTAATAAGATAGGTAGAATACTTGAGAATGTAAATATTTGGTGCTATCCCTCCCTATGAGCTTGCCAGTGTATCATTTATCAGTTTATTGTTTATCTTTTATCCATTTGTATTAAGGTTTTAAGGTTTGTAAGTGAAGATAATGAATGGTTCATACCATCCTATATTTGTCTCTTGAGTGAAGGAATTGATTTCTAGCTTTCGTCTTTAAATTTACACAGCTACTATTCGTTCTTGTTAATAAAAGTGGGTACTAAAAAATTTGAAGAACAAATAAGAAAATGAAATACAAGAACTTGTATTTGCAGCTAAAAGACTGACTACAAAGGAAATTTAGATTACACCCAACATTTCTTTTTTTTCTTCCTTGTCAAAGTATGTCCAGATGAAAAGAAAGTTAGATTACATGTAATAATTTTTTTTAGCATTAACTTGTTTCTTTCTTATCAAAATATCTCTGTATGAAAACAAAATATCTCTGTATGAAAACTTTATTGTTACGAACAAAAAAGAAGCAAAACTTGTTTTTAAAGTTTTTCAACCAGCTCCATCATTTCATATCGATTAAATATAAAAACATCATTTCATATCGATTAAATATAAAAGCAGTATCATACAAAAATATATGAAAACATAATAACTTTTGAGTTGGTAAAGTATTTTTTTATTGATAAGAGGGGAATATTAGAAAAAAAAAGTTATATTTTTACTCATTTTAAAAAGAAATTCATTGTATAAGAATTTATCCGAGAATAATTTGTCGAAATTGTAGCTTACAAAAGTTATAAATGCAGTTAGTTGTACAAACAGATATTCATATTAACTGATGTATGCGAGTTACAAGCAAATATCCAACCCTACCATTTGTTTAAATTACTAGAATTAGTTGAATAATATATATTCAAAGAAGAAAAGAAATTATTGAGTTTATTTTATAATTGTAAATGTTTTCTATAATTTTGTTTTATGCCACTTGTAATGTTCAATATGCTGATATATGTAAAACAAAGCCTTTTTAGAATTCCAATTAATTTTAGCATTATAGGGCTTGTGATTTTGTTATCAGGTCAAGTGCACACCTTTGAACACCTTCTAAGCAATAAACCAGCATGTTCACTGATTATTTTGAACCCTTTTTTTTTTCGTTCCAGCCAATCTAAATTGTTTGAAAAGTGAATTGTGTTATTCGGTAGAATTACAGAAAAAAAAAACCCTCAAATGCATATAAAATAAACCCTACTGCCTTTTGTGGTGAAAAACATTTGAACTTGTAAATGAATAAGCAGAAAAAGCCCTCAAATGCATATAAAATAAACCCTTGTAAAGGAACAATGCTAATTGGGAATTTTGAGGAGAAGACGAAATTCAGACCCTTATTTTAGTCATCACATATGATAACAAGTGAATATGCAGAGATAAATGCATGCCATTTCCATACTTGTAGTCCATAAAATTTTATATTTTATATTTCAAAAAGTACTTTTTGCATGCTATAGAATATGGCAATCATTAAATATCAAAATTGGTGGAGACTATAATCATATGATGAAAACTATGAAATATAAAATATGCATCACTGTATGAACTGGTCCTTATCTCTCAATTTAGCAATAATATGATGAAAACCAAGCAGCATTGCAGTAACATCTATGCCCTTATTCCTTCTCTCAGAACAACCAATGATAAAAAATTTACTAAAAAAATCCTTTACAATAATACAATATAAAAATCCAATCACATATCTATTCCGATGCACAAAGGTTGGAAGTGACAGTAAAAAAAAAAATAAGACATTTAACACATCATGTGCTTCCTTGAAAATGACAATTTAACCTCAATTAAGGATGACTTTAATGTTAAAATTTATTTGTTAAGCTCACTTTGATAATCAATTGAGGACCTCAATCTCAGCACAATAGTAATAATAATTATTATGGATTTAAAATATTTAAATCACGTGCTCTTTGTTATCATATTTACTATCACATACCAAATTTGATATTTTTCTTTTTTTGTCTCCAGAGAACTTATTAATACAAAATTTTAATACAGATCCTCAATTGATAAAAATTAAAGTTTCGTCCCTCAATTGGTTTATCAATACAGGTTCAAGTCCACGACTGATATTTCATTAAGATCCTATAACCTGCCATATACACTTTGAATATTATGTACAATTAACAAATGATACAATCATGGCACACGGGAAAAGATAATACCAATTCCACATTCTTTTCATGATCAAGCTGCAAGCACCAGCACTTTAATGGTGCCTTGACTGTTGGCAGTTAGAATGGTGGGACGATCACTCTTCCAACATACCGCGCTGATGAAGTATGATCCAGCCTCATCTTCCGTGTCATCCATATCAGGGGATCCAAATCTATGCCAAGTCAAAGGTTTTGAGATTTCCTGCAAAGCCCCATTGAATCCTCAGTTAGGTAAAAAGATAAATACACAAGAAAAAGGACACAATTTAACACCACAAACCTTATGGTAGACAAAGACTTCATTTGTTTCACTCCCACAGGCAATGTATTCACTGCTAACGGTAAGACCGACAAAATTTTTCTCATTTGCATGGCCTTTGAAAGTACGAACCTGCACACGTTTGAGTGAAAATGAAAAAAATATATACATATACATTTATATTACTAATAAGTATGATATTGGTACACAAAAGCGAGTCATAAATAAATATGATATTGGTGCAATGAAAAACTAGAGAATTAACAATCCTCAGATTTCAAGATAAAATTCTTGATATGACATATAACTTCTAGAGGCAGATTGATGACTTCAGTTAAATTAAGTAACAAAAGTCAACATGATCCACAAATTTAATTTTTAATGAAGGATAGATTTGATAAGAATCAATCAAACAGTTTTGTTCAAATTACTCACAGGTAAGTTTTCTTTCACATCCCATAATCTTAGTGTACTATCTGTTGACGCAGAAGCAAGTTCATAATTAGACAAAAATTTCACATACGAAACAGCCTTCCTGTGCCCACTGAAAACATGGACTGGACGACTAATATTTCTCAAATCATAATAATGGATGTGATGGTCTGCTGATCCAACCTGCAAAAATATATAAATACCCCGTATTAGATATATCAACAAGGTAGTAGTCATTAATTTGTCACAAAAAGGGAGCTAGTTCAAGTGAATCATTGCAATTTGATAACTGCAACCAATTATACTACATATTTAAGAGCTTATAACTCTGATGTTTATACATATTTATTATTAATTATTAAAATGATATTTATAACATTTATCAACAATATATATGTTCCCATAAGTCAAATACATATATGGGCAGACAAGAAACACAATCATGTCAATATCACAATTCAAAATATCTATTAAGTACAATCTGCACAAACTACTACAAAAGAATTGAAAATTATGGAGAAAAAGAAATGCTAAAGAGAGATTAAAGATATGTAAGAAAATAATAATCAACCTTTACTGGAACCATTTCATCAAAGATATTTAGAAAAAAGTAATGATCAATCTAAACAAATATCAGATAGGTAATACAATACATAAGTTAACCTATTCAAACAAGTTACCCTATTCAACTAAGTTAAACAATTCTAACATTGCCCTCACAATCAATCTGTGTTCAGTTCTCTTGTAAGATACTAGACTAGATGCAACATGAATAGTTGTTTACTTATAATAGTACATGTTCATTTGTCGAATTTAACTACATTACTACTCTTGAAGGAATTGTTTTATCCACACAAGTTCACAAGTGTCGTCCTATACTCAACTTCAGCACCATCTTGTTTCTTGTTCTTATTAGAAACAATATTGCCTCCAATGAAAACACAATATCTAGCACTGGATTGTCTATCTATAGGAGATTTTAAGATCACAATACCCCATCACTTAAGTATTTCTCTTATATATATATATATCATTCCTTGTCCTAGAGTCTTTTTTATGTATACGAGGATGTGAATCACAACATTTCAGTGGTCAAGACGCGGAGCCTGCATAAAGTGACTAACCACTCCAACTTCAAAACGACAAGTTAGTCTAATAATAGTGAGATAAATAAATCTCTCAATAAGTCTTTTGTATCCTTTTAACTCTAAGAAGAGCTCGCTTGGTTCTGATTTGGATCCATAGGTCTACAATCAATCATACCTATTTCTTTCAAGTTATTGAAGACATATTTCTTTTGTGAAATTACAATATTTTATTTTGATTGAGCCACTTCAATACCCATAAAGTGTTTAAGACATCCAAAATCTTTCATCTATAGCATAAATGTTTCTTTAGTTGAGAAATTTGTGGCATCATTCTTCGACACGCATTTCTCTTGAGAAGTGATGTGGTCCCAAATCAAGGAAGAAGTATGTTACAATAAGATGGAGTTACTACAAGAGCTCAAGAAAGGAGAAATGAAGAACTGAAACTTAAAATTCAATACTAAGACTATGGAGGAAGATTCACAAAAGGAATGCAAAAGATATTAGGAGAAAATATCAAAATATTTCTCTTAATATTTCCTCTATTTTTCTTGAAAATAAAAATGTACAAAATATGTTTTCTTTCTTTCAAGTAGAATTTTGAGACACTTAGTTTTGACATAAGGTTAGTTTTCAAAAACAATGACCTTGGTTGACAAATTATGTGCAACAATCAAACAAGTCCTAAAATCTTCATATTTCATGCAAGGACCAAACAAGTCTTAAACTCTTCCTATTCTCTAGTTAGCCTATATAATGTATCCATCCATTTGTAACATAACCCATACTTCGAATTAAAAGGTGCTGAGAATTCTCGCAAGCATTGTGAGTTCTTTTTGAGGTATGTTCCTCATTTCATGAATCTTATTTTGTGTTTTCCAAATTTAAGTGGTGAACTTCCTTGTGCACTTATCTTTCTCTTAGAGAGTGGTGTGTTTCTTCATTCCTATTCTCTATTATCTTTTGTAGTTTGTTGACTCTTGTTTTGTTCTACTTGTTCTTACATCATATGTCCATAACTAAACCAAGCCAATCTCATTTCAAGGATTATTAATCATTTTTACCGAATGAATTGATTGCTCTTGATTTCTAATACATGAATTCACTTGTTTCTTCACTTCAAGTGGTTCAAACAGTTATAATTCAACATTAATAGAATAAACCCACTTCCATCCACCTGTCTTTTCATAAGAGGACGTAGAAAGATAATTAGTCTATTCATAAGAAGATATAAGATCACATGAAAAATACAAGTGATTCTTTCCATGAGATGAAGGAGAAAAAGGAAGGAGATAGTTGATAATAGCTTATAAAATTATAAATAGAATAAGGATTTCAGGTATAGTGAGTACTGTTTCACAGAGTTGAGTCAATTAGGATATTCATTATCTAGAGTTGTGGTATGGGTATAGAGGGTGGTGAAGGACTTGAAGAAGAGGATTCACTAGGTAACATTGGACCAATCTCGTGTGTGCTGTGTTGATAAGTGATCAAAGGAGGTGATGATGGTTCAAGTAAAATTAGAGGAGGGGAACCTTGAGAAGTGATTTGATTTGGTCTAGCATGAGGGGGATAAGTCACAATGAATGCGACAAGTCCCATTGCACAAAACTAGCATCTTGAAAGAAAGAAGTCTCCTCAAACAATGTGACATTGGAAAACATGTACTTTTTAGTTTCTATGGAGGCGAGAATATCCTGGAAAAACACATTTGATAACATTGTTTAAGGCTTTCCACTGATGAAATTTCTTGACCGATCAGGATTTGGTTCTAAACATGATCACAATTTGGGTGCATGAAACAAAAGATCATAACCATATAGAACTTATCCAACTTCTTGATCTCTTTCAAGGAAGCAAGTTCTAAAAAATCTTCAATTCCTTAGCAGGTGACTGGGTTCAACAATAAAAGAAGCCATGTCATGATCTATTTGTTTAAGAGATGATAGTTTGAGTCATAAAGATGTTGAATATAATTTGCGAAAATATGTTTAGCCTTCTTCCAAAAGGAGTTAAAACTTATGAATGGTAAGAGTTCCCTATATATTGTATTCTACAGATTGCCACAACAAAGCACAAAGCTCAAAGCTGATAATGACTATTCAACTTCCAAATGATATTTAATGGTATTTTACTATCATCTTCCAAATGATCATGGAAAAACTCCGCTAAGAAACCAGAGTTCAACAAATACAAACCAAGATAGGTAATTTTTATCATTAACCTTTTCTAAAGTAATGGTTAGTGACCCAAAATTGGAGTGGGCAATTCCAAAGGCCATTTTCAGATCAAAAGCAGGGTACATTGGGGCAAAAAGGGAAACCCTTATGGTATCCAAGAGCCTGAACTCCAAAGGAAGAAAAATAGGTTGGTATAGGGAATTAAAGAGTTCAATGTAGCACTAGTGGTGGCGCGAAATCATTCCAGTGACCGCAAGGCAACAAATGGACAGCATGTGCCTAGGTTAGCCACACAAAGTTAAGTGACGGGAGAAATATGCCTCCTAGATTACTGGTTCTCCATTGTTCAAGGAGGAGCTCTAAATCTGGTGCTTGTCAGAGAAAACTATGGTGGCTAGCAGCAGAAGGTAGTGGACTGTGATAGTGGATATAGGGTTTTGTGTCGCTCAGCAAGAAGAGCACAACCAGACTTTTATCAAAGAGAAATGGTGGCACTAGCTGGTGGCAGACAATGATGGACTCACGGAACAATGATAGGAAAAAAAGGGATTATCCTGCTCTAATACCAATTTGAGAGAGAAATATGGAAAATTGCTTAAGAGAGAGATTATTTCATCTCTTAGCTAATTCATTCATTTATAGTAACCCTTCCATTAAAGATATACAAACAAGTAATGACCAACCTACACATAGGACAAATAGGTAATACAATGCATAAGTTAATCTATTTAACTAAGTTAAACAATTATGACAGAAATATCATTAATTATAATAAAGTATAAAGTATATAGCTTTGAAATGCCAAACATCACAAGTTCACAGCAGAATAATAGATACAAGATAGTATGGATAGGATCAAATCTAAAATGAACTAAATCTAGAGATACTTTTTTTTATGTTTTTAACTAAATGAAAGGTACATACTGCAATATAATTGCCAGATCCAGGATTGTACTTGACACAACATATGTTTGCTTTCATGTCTATATTTAGAACACTAGCTTCCTGATTTGTGCACCAAACTTTGACCTGCTTGAAGACAAGACACGTATTAAAACAGATACCATGGAATCTGATTTGTGTCTCTATTTATTATTCAATCACTTCCATACAACAGATACCATGCCAATGCAATTTGAATTTGAGAAAGCATATTGTAAAAAAGTGGGCAAACTCTTAAAATCAGTAAAAGGTGATGTTTATCTAATGCATTATTAATATATCACGAAAATATTTTAAGTATGTTTATTACAAAAATATTGGAAATTACAGAAGCAATCCAGGGAAATAACCATCAAAACTACCAAATAAATGTTTCAGAGTACCTTGCAGTCATCGCTACCAGATACAAGCATAGAGGGATCTGTTCTTGAAAAATCAACACTCCATGCTCGCTTTTCATGCTCTTCATATTCCATTAAACTCTGCAACAGGAAAAATAATAGCCGTGAGTAAATAATCTGTAGAACATTTAAAAGCGCATATGACAATCAAAACAACATGAATGAATTAACACGACAAAACAGCTGATACAAGAACAAACTGACCATTTGAATTCAACAGTTACCTTCCGGGTGGTTACATCCCAAACAGTCACAATTCCTTCATAATCACTGCTAGCTATTTGGTTCTTAGCATATTTATTCCAACTCAAGCAACTAAGTTTTGAACGTGTAGACATCTCCACAACTGGACAATGAGCATCTGTGGGTTCATTCACAACCTAGAAAGCAATGACATAGGGAATGGTTATTTTGCATTCATAATCTATTACTATTTGTTTAAGAAATATTTCAAGGGTGAACCCTTACACTAAGTTTAAAAATCCTCCAGAAATGTGCTTTATGCTTTGTTTAAATACGCAACACCTCAAGCATCATATCATACATAGTGCAGCAAATTTCTCACTTTGGTTGTATAGGTGCACTTAGTTATAATATAACACAAATTTAACCAAAAATACCATAAATCAAGCAATTCCAAATATCCAAGGAGATGCTTCTACTTTAAATAAAGTATGCAAAATTCTTTAATTCTTTCCAATTTTATGATATACTTCATATGTCCCATGAAGGGTTACTGATATGTTCTGTCAAATATCAAGACAAGAATAAAACTTTTCCTGAGAACCAGGTTTTGTAGTTGAATTAGAGACAAATTGGTCAAATTGGTATCAATGTAATAATGCCAGTGAAACTTTCATAATCATAATTCATAAGAGGAATATGTTTTATTCCAAGTAAACTATGAAGGAACCCCCACTACCACCCAAGAATAGATGAAACATTAAACAGAATCTATAAAAACACATTTACAAAAGCGTTAACATTAACAATCAAAAGAGAATAAATAAAGAACTATATTAAAATTGGAGTAAAAGGGCATCCATCTTACAGCAGAAAAATCAAAAACTTTAATGCGCCTAGAAACTCCAGCAGTAGCAAACAAATCATCATCACGGTCAAACTCTATGCTGCAACATACATGTTAAATCCATGCATTCAGAAAATACAGTATTAATAAGAAAATTCGAGTACTCAAATATGTGAATAAATGTAATATGACCATTTTATTCATTGATACAGTTTATTCTGTCTAACTTCATACATTTAAAACAATAATATAAAGCGCTACTTGTCTGTTACGTTGCCTAGTATTATTATCTCAACATGAACCATCTCCAGCATAAAATATGAACAAGTATGAAGAGCAAGTTTAGTACCAGCATGACCCACTTGTAACACTGTCATGACATAGCACCCAGCAGATCAAGACCTAAAATTAGATAATCCCTATAATAACAAGGGCATTATACACTAAACCTTCTGTCAAAAGTCTTGAACAAATGCCTATGATAACTACATCTGAAAATTCCATATAATGCACACAAATTGGACTTTCAATCTCAAGAATGTCTCTTCCTTGGATACTGAGCATCTCACAATCGTTACAAATTCTTATCTCCTTTTGACCGACATTACATTTCTAAAGATATTATTTAAATGAAAACAGGTTCCCTATTTCAAACACTTTAAACCCATTCAACCTGCTTCCGCGCCTTTTTCTCCTGCTATTTCATCCAATATGTCAATAATCTCATCACAGGCACATCTTTATCACCCGTTCTTTTACCGCCCACTGAACTATTTCAAACCCTTCAACTATATCGCCATCTATATCCAATAATGCTTCTGATGAAACATCCAATCCTCACTAAAGCTTTATCTCCTACCAGATTTCTTTTTCTACCATCCAAACTCATGGTGGTTGATCTACTTGTTGTGTCTCACCCACCCTGAGCTTGGGGAACAAGGTTTTAGAGATATTTATCTCCCTATTTTTCTTTTAGTTGGTAGAGATGTTTCTCTTGTATATGATAGCGGGTGAACTCAATAATAAGCAGAAACGGGTTTACTAAATAAAAGATTAGTGATGATAAAGAATATTGACTTTTCCGGTTCGTAGAGTTAATGAGGGAGGAAGAGAAATGAGGAAGGTGTGGTGATTTGGTTGGAGGGATCTGTGAAGAAAAGAGAAGAAAAATGAGTATTTGAAGTTCGGTTGTAGACCATAATCAATTATGGACGCCCATAGTCCATTACGTTATGGACGCACCCATAATTATTTATGGGTCTATTTTTGGTTCTTTTTATTATTATAATAATAAATAGTTAAAAAAATGGTTAATAGTAATATATAAAATAATCTTTCTTTATATAAAATAATCTTTCTTTATATAAAATAATCTTTCTTTTTCCTCATTTCTTTCCAGTCAAACAGTTTCTCTTTCCACTCAATTCTTATCTATTTCTCTTCTTTTCTTTTATTTTCCACTCTCACTATTTCTTTTTCCTCTCTACCAAACGGAACATTTAAGTTAAATCAGTGAATGGGGCACTGCTGATAAACCAGATTAACTATTGAAGATAATCAGTCACATTACAAAAGGATAAATTCATTTGCATCCAATCAATATTGAAAAGAAAGAGAAATAGAATCCCATCCCAACAAAATGCTCCCGTATATCCGATGATACACATTATTACAATATTACAACGCCACATATTACTGATTAAATTAAAAATAAATTATATTTTACCCATAGCATGGCTTTATGAGTTATGTCAACCACAATGCAATATCTGACAATAGGTAGGAACTGAACAAAAACATTGATTAGCTTTTTTAAAGTAAAGGCAGCACAAATAAAAAACATCAAAACGCAAGCTATGAATACCAAGTGTTTGATAAGCAATTTCAAAATTCACCTTGACACTATATTTGCTGAATGAAATATATCCCCATGCCTTAGTTCCGCAATGACTCTCAATCGACTGTTTCAAATGATGCAAAAAGGGTTAGACATAACTGTATATGGCTAACTAAATATAATAGTAATTGATATAAACTCCAGCATCTTTGTTAAGAACCCCATCGAAAAGGTAGAAATGAAACAACGATTTATTTATTGACCAGAACTGAAAAGAGCAAGGAGACCTTCCTTAATACAAAATAAAATTTCCTACATGACTCCTTTCTTCCTCACAAAGCAGTTCCTGGCTACAAAATCAAGGCCATCTCATTGAACCTCCTCTAATTATCTAATAGCAGTCTTAACCGTTCCTAATTTGACTCCCATTCACTCTCAATGCAAAATACCCTTTGACCCTCAAGTCCTACAAGTTGGATATTTGAAACGACTTATAACTATACCTGTAACGTGTGAAAGTTGTCAAGACTGACTGAAAATCTTCAAGACCAGCACTATAACCTTCTCGACTTATGAGATTCATATCCCTTTCTTGTTGGCTATGGGGCTTATCAGCTGCATGTCTTCGCTTTTGTAGGTAACACTCTTGTAGGTCATTAAACTAGACAGAAGGAAGGGAATCAAAAAGGATTCAGAGAGGAAAAAATAAACTAAGTTTATAGTTGCAAATTCAGTGATAAAGAAAAAAAAAAGGAATATGCTAAAATTCTTAACAAAATTCATGACTTAAGTTACAAGACAATAATAAAGAAAGAAACTACTCTTCTAAGCTGGCTAAGTTTTTGAAGGAATTTAGTAGTTTCTATGAGTGATAAGACATTCATTCTAATTGGGATTGATTATAAATTTGTATCTCGAGAAATTTTATCATGATATATTGATATTTGTGCCTGTCTTAATTATTCAATTCTAATTATAGTGTCGGAAACTAAGCCTGCAGGGGTATTGAATTAGAAATAATGTGCTTAATGCATTAAACGCACTACTTATATAAATGTAGCGTCTTTAGGTCAATGAGAATTTCGTACACATTTAGCTTGTGTCAATGTGCGTACAGCACAATCATCATACAGTTGAATCTTAAAGCACGATTCCTAGATCTATATCTTAATGTCATCAGTTTTATTTTTATTTAAACATTATAAGTATCCTTTAAATCTGTTTCCTTGCTGAACTCCTCAATATACACTACTTACACAACTTAAATCATTTCTTATTTTTCCTTTCCTTTGTTGTCCACACCCATAGTTCACGGGAGCTCCATATTGATATTTGCTAACCATCTTTTTGCATGCAAACCATCCCTAGTCAATATCTACCTAACATACAGCCTTTAAAAATTAAAACAAAAAAAAACAAAAAAAAAAAACAAGATTTCTACCTTTTCTCATGGGCACTGACTCATTTTAGCCTTCCCACGACCTAAATTTGTAGCTGTCTTTTTAAGTTCTGTAGAACCAAACAGCTTGGGAGCTAAGTCTAAGTCTCTCCTAATGTGTGCTATAGCCACATTAATTCTGAAGCTTGTGGCAACATAAATGACCACAACTTAAATATAAAAATGAAGAGTCTTAGCTCAACATGTGTTGATTAAGCAGTAAAATTCCACCATTTTTGTTTATACATTTGAATCCGATATGTTTATGAAAAAAGTGCACAACTACTTCTGCCGGAATAAAGGATTCCCCAAAATTACAATTTTTAAAAAAATTCCAAAGTTAAGATTTAAATATTTTTCCAGAATTACAATTGCTTTTACCCGTCATGAAACTAAACTTATTCTGAGGCAAAAAGCTTTTAATAAAATATCAGAAACCAATGCACATAGAAATAAAATTAGATATGTAAAATTTAGGCATGGAATATTAAATCAAGAATACCTGAGTATGGACCCTCTTTTTCCTAACTAGGGCAAGACCTGATTGATTTATAAGCTGTGAATCTGATCCAGTTACGGCATCCCTTCTCTGAACTCCATGCCCGTGAGAGTTAATTTGGGACTTTCCATCATTCTTCTTAGTATGGCTCCCTGATGACAACCCTCCTCGAATATTTAGAGGACTAGATATAAGGCCACTGCTGCTCTTGTCCAGTGATGAATGCCATGATTTTCTTCCACCCGAATCATCAAGCATTCGCAATTTTAAGGAGTACCTGTCCCGTGCTCGATACAAGTCCATTCTATGTTTCTCTACAGAATTAATGTCTTCTTTTATAAAATGGAGATCAGTTTGAACCTAAAAATGAAAATTTTGAAGACCAATTGTTGCAATAAGTAGAGATAAATGTAACATAAATCAGCAGTAAAATAAAGGCCAACTACTGCAAACCGAAGAAAGAAAAATGGAAAATATTAGCAACTAAGCAATAACTTAGGGTAGAGAGAGATTGCAGCCAGCACACCTCCTTCAACTCATCAACTTTTTGTTTGCGTAAGCAATGCAGGAAGTCTAACAATATTTGCATATTTCTCTCAGCTTCTTCTTGCTCCATTTTTCTTTTCTTTTCAGCAAGAAGTGACAAAAGGGTGTCTAGCTCTTTAATTGTCACATCACAACCCTGTATTCAAAACATAAAAAAACAGAAGAAAGAATCACAGACCAGATAAAGGATCAACTATATCCACAGTTTCGTGTGAAACAGAAATATATAACCATAGAAAGATCTTCAATAATTCTAAGTCGTATGAACTCCAAACAGAAAACAATATACAACTAGTTCCACAACTCAATTTAAATCTGTTCCTATTAGGCAATAAACTAACATGAGCTAAAACCAATATTTCATTCATTGATCTAGCCTAGTGACATAAACAATAAAAATGCAAGAATTACATAGCACAAAGAAAGTTAAAAACCAACTTCAGACCAAAAGTTGTTAGCACTATTAAAACTATGACTATTATAGTATTGTACAGCAAACATAAAGCTGTTTCTGGGAGTAAGGAACATAGGTTGTAACGTTCCTCTTTCAGATGTATTTGTACTCATGTTTTTATATATATACATGTACATCAGCCGAGAATACATACTGATTTTTCATCACTTCAAGTCAGTATCAAGAGCCCTGTCGCTGGACCACCTTTGTTCACTGTCCTTGGTAGTTGGATATTGTCATTTTGTCCAGCAAAGTCAAAAGTCAAGGTTAGGTGTGTCTCAAGGAGCGTGACCCAACCTCTATGGTCTCCTGACCAAATACTCTTTGACATGCCGATTGCCACCAAGTCCACACGCCACCAAATCCTCACCAAGCGTATGCGTCCCGCCAGAATCACACCCAACCAATGTCATCCATCGCCAACATCTTCTAGGCAAGGTTTGTTGCACGCAGCTCTCTCCCCCATATCTAGGGTTTCTTCCCCTGACAGCTAGGCTTTTTCCCTCTCTCCTCAAATCTATTTGTTGCTCATTGCTTCTAGAGTGGCCTCTACTTTTTCTGCTACTCCTACTATTACCATGACAAAGCTCAACTGGAAAAACTATATATCTTAGTCCATGTTCATGGAGTTATGGTTCCCTAATCAAGGATATCATGCAAACTTGGAAAAGGAAGTATGTGTTGTTCCGAATGAAGAAAAATCTCAAATGGTAAATAATGGACTTCGAGTTATGTGTTGCTTTATGGTAGTTAGTTAAACAAGATGTCTTAGAAATTCTCATATTTTGTAAGACATGTTCTTCTTGGAAAAAGATGCACGACGTTTTTTGTTAATGACATTCAACATCTCCCTGATACAACTCAAAGAGTAGTTTCTCTCACGGAGACCAATCATGATATGATCTCACATGTCGCAAAAGCTTGAGCTGCAATAGAAGAATTATCGAGATTTCTTATGGCTAATTCATTGAAGGATATCAACAAAAATCTCGATAAGTTATACATGGTCCTAATTATGAGCAGTTTATGCTCCTATTTTGATAATGCATGTGACCAAAGTCTAGCTAGTGATCAGATTCCTTCAATGGACAGCTTAGTCACTAAACTTTCGGTGCCTACCTTGTTAACAAATGAAAATTTAGTTGAAGTTATTTAAACATCAACAATTGTAGCACCACAAGAAAGAGGAGGAGGTCGTAGCAACCAAGGAGGACATGGTAGTCGAAGTGGCCGAGCTCAAAGAAGATACTGCAAAAGAATGGGTCATAACCAAGAGAGTTGCTACTCCTTGCATAGTTTTCTAGACAAGGCAACTCGCATGTCTAAATTTGGAAAAGGGGAGTCCAACTTTTCTGATGAGGAGTCCCAAGAGTATTTGAGACTTAAATCTGAAAAGTTTCACCATCAAGGTCAATTTTCTTTGGCACCAAGTGTTTCTACAGCCTGTATTTCTCAATTAGTGGAAGGTTAAGTTCCACAGGACGGGTACCTAACTCGGGTGTCTTTGGTCATATTTCTAGTAATAGCTTTTCATTCTCATTTATCACTTTTCCAAAAATTTCCCACTTTGTTACTGTAGCTAATGGATCTAAAAGTTGCATCTCAATGAATTGGTCAAGGTCCTTTTACTCCTTTAAATATAAAGTCTATCTTGTACATTCCACATTGTCCTTATATTTAGTCTCTATAAGACAATTAACTCGCTCTTTAAATTGTTCTATAAACCTTTGGTGTTGATTCCTTTCATATAGGAACAAATATGAGTCGTTTGACTAGCAAAGGACAAGAATCACAAGGACTTTATTATCTAAATAGACATCTCATTAAAATTGAACGATCTTTAATATTCAATACAAATATTCCCGTGCATCATTGGAGAAAGGCAGTTCTCATTGTTTGGCTTTTAATAAATAGAATGTCTTCTTCCTCTCTTGAAAATGAAATTCCTCACTCCATTATTTTTCCAAGCGATCCCTTATTTTGTTCATAAAGTCTCCCTAGGTTTACGCAAACTCTTTGCAAAGACTATTAAATGTATTTTTTGGGATATTATCGCCTTCAAAAACGATAAAAATGTTACTCTCCAACTACCAAAAGATACAAGATATATGTGCAACCTTTTTTAGCTAATGTCACCCTTTTTTAGCACACATTTTTTCACATCCTCCATGGAAGCTCCTGTGCCCACTCATTAAGTTCTCCGTGTTCCAACCTTGGTCCTCTATTGATTCAAGCTTTTTTTGAATCCAACACTAATGCAAACCAATTTGGCATTGCCCCACCGCCTTTCCTTACATACCAACGCAAGACAAAAAGCTCCTCCCACTCTTCCCAAAGTCTCTCATGATTCAAATCCTCCTCCAAGAGCTTCTCCAACCATGGATCCTTCTTCATCAACTATTTCACATGATTCTACTTCAAATTGGTCTATTGCTCATAAGAAGGGTATTCGGTCTACTCATAATCCATATCCTATTTATAACTTTTTAAGTTATCATCATTTATCTCCATTGTATTCTTCTTTTGTTTTTTCTTTGTATGCGCCGTTCCTAAAACTATTCATGAAGCACCTAATCATCATGGATGACGACAAGCCATGATTGATGAAATGCAAATTCCTACAAGCAATGGCACGTGGGAGCCTGTTCATCCTCCATTTGGAAAGAAGACTATTGGTTGTAAATAGTTCTATGCTATTAAAGTTGAACCTAGTTGTGAAGTTAATCATCTTAAGGTTAAGTTGGTGGCCAAAGGATATACACAAATTTATTGACCTGGCTACAATGATAACTCTCTCGGGGCCAAAATCAACATTATTAGGCTTTTTTCTTGAATGGCTATTATTTGTCGCTGGCCACTTCACCAGCTTGACATTAAAAACATTTTCCATATGGTGATCTTGAGGAGAAATTTACATGGAACAATCTCCTGAATTTGTTGCTTGAGGAGAGTTTGGATTTGTTGGTTGAGAAGAGTCTGATCTAGTATGTAAATTACCCCACTTTCTCTATGGTCTAAAGAGTAACCCTGAATTTGATTTGGTAAATTCACATACTATGCAGGTTTTAGGATTGAAACGAAGTGAGGCAAATCATTCAGTCTTCTATTGTCATACTTAGGAGAAAGTATGTTTATTTAATGGTCTATGTTGATGATATAGTTATTACAGGAAATGGCACCATAGAATCTCTCAACTAAAGGAGAATATTCAAGCATTTTCAAACTGAAGATATTGGTTTTCTAAAATACTTTTTTGGTATCAAAGTGGCTCAATCAAGGAAAATGTTGTCATGTTACAAAGAAAATATGTTCTTGACATTCTAAAGGTTGGTGAATTTCAAGCTTAGTGATAGTCCCATGGATCCAAATCAAACATTGATAATGGACCAGGTGACACTTTTTAAGATCCAAAAAGATATAGGAGGTTGGTGAGAAAACTCATTTATCTCAGTATTACAAGACCTAACATTTCTTATGATGTGGGAGTTGTTAATTAATTCATGCAGAATCCTTGCATTGATAATTGGAATATTGTAATTCACATTCTCAAATATATCAAAGGCTCCAAAGGCAAGGATTGTTGTATGAGGACAAAGAAAATACTCAAACTAAGGGTATTGCGATGAAGATTGGTTGGTTGTCCCGCTAACAGAAGATTCACCTTATGATATTGGGTATTCATTGGAGGGAATATTGTCTCCTCAAAGTGCAGGAAACAAAATGTATTTGTCTGATCTAAAGCAAAAGCTAAATATAGATCATGGCTTCTAGTCACTTTTGAACTTGTGTAGACTAAACAACTCCCTCAAGAGTTGAAACTTTGTGAAGTTGAGCAAATAAAGTGTATTGTAATAATCAGTCAGCCCTTCATATTGCTTCTAATCCTATGTTTCATGGAAGAACTAAAACATACAAAGATCGATTGTTATTTTACCAATGAGGAGCTACGGTCCAAGGAACTATGTAAACATTATCACTGAGTCCTTAAAAGGGCCTAGAATTTAGGTTATATGTTCCAAGCTTAGTGCATACAATACAATTTATATGTTCCAGCTTGAAGGGAAGTGTTAAAATTATGATTGTTATAGTATTGTACAACTTTGTTGGAGGTCTTATATTGACTAGAAATAAAGTCAATTTATAGAATATAAGTAGAGACAAACCTGACCTTACAGTCGACTTAGTGAGGATGAGTTAGACTCACTTCCTAACATGATATTAAAGTCTATCCTTGCAAGATTTATTAGGCATATTAGGCTGTTATTGGACCACCCATAAACATCCAGTCCCAAGCTCAAGATGTTTAGTCCTCAACATGAGGGGTATATATTAGGCTTAAATTCACTTTATATCAACTTGAGATAAAACCAATTTATAATATATAAGTAGGGATAAACCTCACTTTACAAGTAAGTTTTGTAAGGTTGAGTTAGGCTTAAATTCAATTTCTAATAAACTTACATAAAGTTGTTGATGGGAGTACCTAGCTTTAGGTTAAGAAACATGGGCTATAACCTTCCTCTTTGAGATGTACTTGTACTCATCTTTCTATATATATATATATATATATATATATATATA
>Ga0099824_1002769_pt1 | contig 25689 bp, 12 predicted proteins | sample SiratrowhiteBW_FD_76837 | JGI IMG/M metagenome (GOLD analysis project Ga0099824, IMG submission 76837) | Root nodule microbial communities of legume samples collected from California, USA - Siratro white BW | ecosystem: Host-associated > Plants > Roots > Nodule | place: USA: California...
AATGTGATCTTTTGTTATTACAAAAGTTGTGTTATTTTAGTTTTCTTCTATTGGATATGTATGTAACATATATGATTATGAAATCTGATAAATTATTAAATACTACTGGATATATAATTATAAAATACTGCATATTTTTTTTATTTAATATTAAAATTACGACATTTAGAACTAACATATTATCATTCACCATTAATTATAATATGTCCATAATAAGCGTCGAATTAAAACGTTCATAATGGCGTTTAGAGGTGTCATTTATTGTTGTTGACGATAAAAATAATTACGACATTTCAATTGACATTAATTACATCGAAAAAAACGCCGCTTTATACATTGCATAATATGGCGCATGCTGCGGCATTTCGGGCAAAAACGTCATTTTATATTTTGTAGCGACCAAATCTATGGCGTTTCTCGAAAGGCCACACATGTATAAAGTGACGTTTATAATCGACGCTGTATACAAAAAAATGTCATCACATACACGATTTTTTGTAGTGATTGTTCTTATTTAAAATTTATTAAGATAGTATAGTTAGGATTGATCATTATATTTGAGATGTTGTTCATTGTAAAAATATTTGTTTTTGTTACATTTTATCCTTGAAAAATGCATGAATTTTAATTTGACATACCAAAAATGTCAAAAATTTGGTTATTTCCATAAATCTTCTGATAGAGAACTTCATGTCATAGTTACACCATGACCTTCTATAACATGGGATACAAATATTGTTGGTCCATTTCTTTTTTCAATACAATATAAATGTGTTTAGGCACTGTTTTGATTTAAAATTCATTAAGATAGTATCGTTAGGATTCATCACTGTATTTGAGATGCTATTCATTTTGAAACTCTTTGTCTCGGTCACTGTTTTATCCTTAAAAAAATGCATGAATTTTCATTGGACATACCAAAAATATAAAAAATTCGGTCATCTCCATAAACCTTCTCATGCAAAACTTCATGTCATAGCCATCCCATGACCCTCTACAACACAAGATATGGATATTGTTGGTCATTTCTTTGGTCAAGGAAAAAAATTAAGGACATGATAGTAGTTATCAATTACTTTACCAAATATATAGAGGTTGGACCCAAGGCTACAACTCGTCAAATATAAAAAGTTTTTCTAAAAGAACTTTGTTTTCAAACATGGTCTTCGTTATTCATTTGTTAGTTACAATAGTTGTCAATTCTTAGATAAAAAATTTGTATAGTTTCTACAACAACAACATAGAATAGAACACTCAATATCATCAATTAAGCATTCATAAACTTCATAAAGTCTTGGTTGTTAACCTATATGATGACTATTAATTGAATGTCATTTTTCATGAATGTAGATATAGGTTCTGATCAATTGAATGTGGTGATTTTTACTAGCTAAGCATCTTGATATACTTCTATGAATTTGGAATCACATATATGATCAACATAAATGTAGAATTGTCTATGGTGAAGAATTTATTTTAATTGTTTATTGTCAATAACTTTTATAGCATGAAATTTTTTATTATATTTTATGTGAATGGTGGACAAAAAGTCATCCTAGCTTAAAAATAACCTCGAGCAAGTAAAGAATTTGTAGGTTGAACACCAGAAACTCTTTGGGGTTATCATTATACCTTCAAACATTTACTAAAGATTTTTTTTTTTTTACTCACTTACAAATCGAACATTATGATTCTAATTGAACTTGGAAAGACATATTAACAAAGACAATTCTTTGATGAAAGCAACAATAATGATATTCTAAGGGCAGAGCTCGATTTAATCAACAAAATTAGAGATGAAACAAAAGTAAAAAAACAAATCGTTAAAAATAGAACAGCTAGCTTACTATTAAATGACCTAAGTAGAAAAGTTAATGAAAGTCCAATAAGATAAAATTAAAGGAAAACTTGAACTGAATTAAAATGGTCCATACTAAATTGTTTATTCTCTTCAAGATAGAGCATACAAGTTCGAAAATCGAACAAAAACTCGTATCAAGAATTTAGAATGCAACACATTTAAACACTTATTATAGTTAAGTTTTGTTTTGTTGTGGAAAGTTGTACTCTCTCTTTTCTGATAGAATTTTATTCACAAAGAGAATTTTTCTTGATACATTCTCATAAAAAATTTGTTTCTAAATATTCTTATCAACGATACATTAATGGTGTTCATATTTTCAGTATATTAAATTAGCAAACATCAAATAAATGTTTCCTACTAACATACATAACAATATTCTTATTTTAAATAAAAGATTTTGTATAATATAAAGGTAGGATAAAAGGTTTCAAAGAAAACAAATAATCAAATTGATATCCACAATAATTTTCTACATAAAGTTTATCTACATGAAATTTTGAAAGAGAAAGTTTTTCTACAAAGAGAATGTTTACATGCAACAAGAACCTGAATTTGTTTCTCCTAACTCCACCCTGGTCAGCAAACTTAACAAAGTCATTTATAGTTAAAACAGGCTTTGCAATCATTGTTTCCGAAACTTAACCAAACTTCTCTTATTATAGGTTTCGTTTTATCTAAAAGTGACTTTTTTCCTATTTACTAAGTTCAACAACAACAATGATACTCTCTTTATTCTTATTTAAGTAGATGATACTCTTATTACTATTAGTTCATCCATGATTGTCGAAACTTTATCACACAATGGAGTGAGATTGTCAGTACATGTCTTCATCAAGTAGTTACAAGTTTTTTATTCCATTATAAACCACACACTAACGTGTTAATTTCAAAAAATTTATATATTCTAATATATTGAACCTGATTTGGTTGTAGTGAATTTCAACAATCGCCAAGGAGAGAAGCAATAGGTCTAGGATAAAATTGCGTAGATGATGATTTTTATGATCAGCACCTTTTCTCTGCATGTTTTTTATTCCTGAAGCTGCTCCAATGCTTTTACCACCTCATCCATAGTTGGCCTGCACTTGGACTCTTCAGAAAGACATTGCAGAGCAAGTGCAGCTGCTGCTCTCGGCTACGTGAATAATAACCTTCCAAACGTGGATCCATTACATGGAAAACTCTTCGTTTGTTAGATAGGTAAGGCTTGGCCCATTCAACAAGGAAATGCTCCCCAGATGGCTGGTTCGTGTCTATAGCTCGTCTTCCTGATATCATTTCCAGAAGAACTACTCCAAAACTATATACGTCACTCCTGGTACTGAGATGACCTACCAAAGCAAAAATTTCGATCACAAAATAGTAGGTATTACTTTCAGTTCACATGAAAAAACTAAAAGCTGAGCAAATGTAGTAAATTCACAAAGCATATAAGAAACTTTCTAACAAATTTGAGGAAAAGTGATGCCGTAGAAAACCATGGTAATTGGCATTCTGAGAAGGCACATATTCAGGGCACTCACTAGTGTAAGTGAAAATGAAAGGAACCATTAATAGATGGAGATGTTAGAACATTACGTTAGAATATTATAATTAGATAAATAAATCAGAACGATAATTAAGAGAAATCAAATGTATTTATTTAGAATACTTTTTATATTTAATTTTCTAAAATTTTATATTAAATAAATTATTATAAATAAATAAAAAATATTAAAGAAAACATATTTTCCAGTTATCATATCTTTTATTTTTATTTTTTTATATTTTTTATAATATAATATGATATTTATTTAATCATGTGTATCATGTTCTTGTTTAACTTTTCTTAATCCTCATTACCATTGTAAGAGGAGAGGTGAAGGATTATAAACCCTATAAATGCTGAATGTGTAGTAACCTTTTGACTAGTCTCTCAGAAACACAAATACTGCAATGTCAACATTAGCATAGCTGCCATCATTGACAGCTGAGAGACATGGCATAAGCCTCTTAACACATACCAATTGATAGAAAAAAAGTGTAAAGACCACTTTAGAAAATTTAGTAACTAGACTAAAAAGTAGTCAAAAAATCTTATTTATGAAATAATATAGTCTATCAACCAAAACAGCATATCCTCGGGTGAAATCTATGTTAAGAGGGAAATTTGACAAAAACTATAGTTGATGATACCTGTTTTCAAATACTCTGGAGCCGCATATCCTCGGGTTCCCATGACCCTAGTAGTGACATGGCTTTTATCCCCAGTTGGACCATCTCTGGCCAACCCAAAATCAGAAAGTTTGGCGTTATAATGCTGCAAAGCAACATGCAAGAAGCAACTTAGTAATCAACTCTAAATCCACCAAATTTTCAACCGGACATGCTCAAATTCCAATTATTCACATACCGTATCAAGTAGGATATTTGAAGTTTTAAAGTCACGGTATATGACTTTAGGCTCTGTACTGTGAAGAAAAGCAAGGCCCTTCGCAGCCCCAAGAGCTATTTTCATTCGCAAACTCCACGAGAATGGCTGAAAACCTCCTGTATTTATGATGATTTCAAGCAGCATTAGTATTAGAACTCAGGATTAAATTTTACATTATTAATTTATAACTATTCAGGGAAATGAAAATTTCTTTAAAGGGGTACAAACAAAAAGGAACAAAGAATTATACATTAAACTAAAGTAGAAGGTACTAACTTCTAAAAAGAAAATTTTCCATGCTACCCTTGGGCATGAATTCATAAACCAAAAGCCGATGCTGATCCTCAAAGGAGTATCCTATTAACTTGACAAAGTTAGGATGCTGCAGTTTCCCAAGATAGTTGATCTCAGCCTGAGTCAACATTACAAAAGAAGAGAATGTCAACAATTATGCAACTCGGGAATTGGTAGACCTTCAGTGCATGGTCAAGTTCTGCTAAAAATCCCCACAAATAATCACACAGGCAAAATGAAGGAGTATCCAAAAATGCTTGCAGTTGCCTAGAATTTTGTTAATATACAATGAAATTTTAGTCAAAATGATAAGTGTCAAGCAAATAATTCAATTGATACTAACCAGCCATTCTCTGTGACCCTGGAAGCCATCTTGGTTAAGCCTCTTCACAGCAACAATCATACCTATTCCCGGTTGGGTAGCAGTAAGTGAATTTTCATCAATCCAGCCCTTAAAAACTGAACCAAACCCACCCTCCCCCAGGACACTATCTCGGCAGAAATTTTTTGTGGCCACTCTTAGCTCATTATAACTGAAGCTTTTCAAGTTGGACGATTGCAAGATTTCACCTTCACTCCGAGAAGTGACGGATGTGGAGGCTGATGAGTTCCTGCTTGTTGAGCTGATGTCATGGCCACTCCTGCTGACACTTCTCGAGGTTATCCCTACACCAATACAAAAGAAAAACAATGTCACAAACACTCGCCATCACTGGCCTTGAAACAAACAAATCATCACTTCTAAAACCAGATTCACATGGAATCTCAAAACCCGCCAACCTATTCTTCTGTTGTCTTAACAACAATTTCCCTCGGACTGAAATAACAGTTTTTCCTCCAGAATAATTTCCTAGCAGAAAATCTTACTTCCACAGGGATTAAAAGAAGGTGAAAAGCTCATAAATTAGTTTTGCTAGTGAATTGTAGTGCAAAACCAACCAAAGACTTTCCAACCCCATTTTTACTCCCATACCAAACCAAGCCTGAGAGGAACTTCCAAGGGGGTGGAAAAGCTACAATTCAAATGAATACCCACATCCAAAGTCTACCCATCCAATGGTTCTCTGAAACCAAACCTCCCTTTTTCCTCAGACACAGATCACCATATCAGAGAAAACATAGCAGGCTTTCAAGGACCTTAATCATGTATTGCAGAGTAGGAAACAAGAACATGACAGCAAAACTATCCATAAAGTTATCAGCTTATCTCATGTTCATTTCCAAACCCGGAAGAAAAATTAGCCCATTTTAATAATTGAAATTGAAGAAAATGAATATACAAGCCAAAAGAAGGAAAAAAAAAAAAAAAACTGACCTGTATTGGAAGCACTTACAACGTTACTCCAGAAAGCACCCATCAACAAACCACCCCTGTGACCAAATCAAAGGTTGACCTTTCAGATGCAAGCAAAAAACTACATAGTCCGAAACTTTAAAGGGTGAAAATGCAAAAACACATAATGAAACTGAAAATGTTGTGTTTTGAGAATAGGAGGAGATATATATGAAAAAAGATATTGTTATTTCTTTTTTTTTTCTCAGCCATCAATACCTTATATTTATAATGCTTGTAGAATCAAAAAATATCTTATTGAAATAATTTCTACAAATTAAAATCTTAACGATTACGAAATAATAAAGTATACAAAATAATAAAGAGCGAATATTCTAATAATTAAGAACAAATATTCTTATTAAAGACATATTCAGAAACGGAAATTGATCAACGTACAGTTTCAAAAACAAATTTCCAACACTTCTCCTTGATTTTGGACTGTAAACTCCAATCTTCTTTCTTGTGAATTCAAACTTGCTGACTAGTAGTGGCTTGGTAAACAAATAGTTTTAAGTTTTGCAATATGTTGAAGTACTTTTCATATCTTCCAAGGAACCACCCCAATCAATATCAGAATACCCAACAAACTTTGCTTTATTTTTGTTAATTGAACCATGATATACAACAATTACCTTTCTATCTGGAGGTATGTCAACAAGAGTAATGTTCTTCTCAATCATATATAACTCCTCCTCATCTTTTTTCCACTTTAGGCGGTTCAAGAACATCCATATTACATCTTTGATATATGTCAGAGAGAGACCTATTACCTCTCACAGGATGATCAACCACATTTTCATCAGAACATTCTTGCTTAGTTATTTTTGGAACAACATCAAAGCCTTTAATCTCTTTTACAATCAATTCTTTAGAAACTTTAACGTCATCATGAGAATCCAATCCATGATTTTTCACTAGTGGCTTCCCATGATTTTCTACTACAGGCTTCCTAGACTGCTTCTTTTTATGTCAAATCTGTCCCGAATTAACTGCAGAAGAGTAAGCAAGATCTGTTTGCAAGTTTACCAAGAAGCTTTTGCCCTTCATCTTTATTGACATTAATTTAATGTCAGTTGTATCAAAGACTTCACAAGTTTTATCTTTGAACACAACAACATAGCCTTTCTCTAAAAGTTGTCCAACACTTAGCAGATTTTGATTAATTTCAGGGACATATAGAACATCTGAGAATATTTTTGTATCTGAGTCAACATCAATGGCAATATCACCTATGCCTTTGACCTCAATATAGTCTCCATTCCCAATTTTGACTTTCGAAGAGTAGGTTTTGTCAAGCTTTACAAACATGTCTTTATCATGTGTCATGTGATGAGTGCATCCACTATCAATCAACCATGTTTTATTAGTGATGTCACTAGCAAAGCAAGTCACCACAAAAAGAAACTCCTCCTCTTTGTCATCAGTCTCTTGAGCAATTTGCACCTCTTGTTGCTTTCTTTTGCATAAATTCTCCATATGACCTTTTTGATTGCAAGAACTACACACCACATCTGGTCTTCATCAACATTTCCAATGTGGATGATTAGTTTTCTTGCAGTGTTGAGATGATGAGTACTTCTCCTTCTCGTCATTGTCATCCTCATCGCTTTTCTTCTCATTTTTCCAGCCTTTCTTCTTTGCTTTGTAGCTCGACTGTGACCTTGCTAGAAAAACTCCTTTAGCAGTATTCGACTCTTCTCTCAACAACTCTTTTCTCAACAATCTTCTCTGCTCTTGGATTTGCAGAGAGTTCATCAACTCAGTTAGTGAAATCATTGTGAGATCTCTTGAATCTTCAAGTGATGAGATCTTGCTTCAAACCTTTCTAGAAGACTCACCAACACTTTTTCTACGATCCTTCTATCAGGTAAATCTTCACGTAATAGTCGGATCTTGTTGAACATTGCTAAAAGCCTATCAAAATATTCTTTGATAGTTTCGGCCTCCTTCATTCTCAGCATCTCAAATTCTCTTCTGAGATTGAGAACTTGCATATGCCGAGTTCTTTCATTCCTTTGAAACGCCTCTTGGAGAGTGTTCCAAGCTTCTTTAGCTGTTTCACGGGACATAATTCTAGTGAATACAACATCAGAAACAGCATAGTGAATACAGGTCTTGGCCTTCGCTTTTCTTATTACTTCATCATTGTAATTTCTGATTTGGGATATAGTTGGATCTTTTTGTAGTGGTTGGATTTCAAACATCATAACATCCCACAAACCACTCGCTTCTAGATAAGACTTCATTTTGACAAACCATATTTAATAGTTTTCTCCGAAAAAAACCGGAGGTGCTGCCATGAAGTTTTCGGCCATGGGTGAAGTTTTTTTATTTTTCTCAAAAGGTTCCTCACTGGTTTCCCTCTGTTGTTTTTTTTCCTCGTGGTCTCACACAGGCCCTAAGAACTAAGAGCTCGGATACGAATTGTTGTGTTTTGGGAATAGGATGAGATATATATGAAGAGAAAATATTATTATTTCTTCTTCTTTTTTCTGAGCCATCAATACCTTACATTTATAATGCTTGCAGAAACGAAAAATATCTGACTTAACGTCTACGAAATAATAAAAAGTGAATATTCTAACAATTAAGAGCAAATATTCTAATTAAAGACATATTCAGAAACGGAAACAAATCAATGTGCATTTTCAAAAGCAAATTCCCAACAGAAACACTGTTGAGCCCACCAGGATGAAGGCAGATCTCAGTGGCTGAGATTTTAAAAGCCTTTTTGAACCTTTTATGATTAGAGGTTTGATGAGAAGGGTCGTGGAATGAGGTGGAATCCTTAAGCCGAAAATGCAAACAGTATTTGAAAACGTTTATGGTAACTGATGAATTCTCTATCATTTCACTCAAGCTTTAAGAAGTGACTTTTGGATAAATATGATCTTTCAAGTTTGTAGATAACTTGAAAACGAAAATAGTTAACAAAAATACTAGAAATTAAAAGAACACCTTACACCACCTAAATATATGAGATAAGCAACATGATGATTTATCACTTGTGTCCCGGCTCACAAGATAAGAATCAATATTAGAAATTGAGACGAACTTTGCGTCACTCAAATCAATAATATAAGCAAGATGGTCAAGCACCACTAGAATAAACAAAGAAAAAATATCTCTTCAAATATTATATACTCAAAATTTTCAAAAATTTCTATTTATTTTAAATCTGTCAAAAATAAGTATAACAGATATTATTATATATAAAGTCATGTAGAAAATAAAGATACAAGTTCATTCTTATCTTAAGAAGATGAAAGAGAAAGAAACAAATAAAAAAATATTACATATTTTTTATATTTTTTTTTTCATATCATAGAAGGAAGCATAAAGGGTCAAAAGAGAAACTTTGATCAATTTGATCACTTTGTTGATGGTGGCTTTTGTAAATGATAATATTGTAGCTTTTTTTTTTTTTTTTTTTACACTTTTGGCAAACCAGAGAAAGGAGAATAGAATGTTGACTTCACCTTTCACCACCTTCTTTCCCTTTTTGTCTTTTTTTTACCCAACATTAATTAAAGGAATATAACATGATGATATAATAATTATCTTATCTGAACATAAAAATTAAAATTATAGATATTAGTTCAGAACTTGAATCTTAAAGAGTTTTAGTGCCTCAAATATAAATGTATAATACTGTTACTATAATTCAAAAAGTTGTTCATGAAATTGGTCAAAGAAGCTTAAAATTATTTGTGATGAAATAGCTTATAATTATCGTTTAAGTTTTCTACTTTGAAGTTTAATTTTACACTTCCGTCAAAGGAAAAAAAAAAGGGTTTTTAATTTTACACCGTCATCACGTTTTTGTCGGTCAAGAATCTTGTCTTCTTAGGAGACTTTGTCCCCACTGTTATTTAATGATTTTTGTAAACTTATTTTACAATTATTAGATTATTACTTTTGATCTCTTATCTTAATTATGGTAATATAAGATTTCCAATTTCTATATTCAATGTTATTTAAAATAGTATCCATGATTTTATTATTTATCATTTTCAATGTTAACATCAAATGCACGCATAATCATAATATTTTTTTTATTTTGGAAAATTATCAAAATACTTTATATTTTACGGTAAAAATACAGTTTGCTTCGATTTAAATATCCATCCTTTTACTAAAAATGTCTTTGTTCTATTTTTGACTTGCATGATAATAAAAGAACTATTAAAGAAATCTTAAGTTATTACTATGAATATGAAATTAATGTAGTCTATCTTTGTGTTTAGTTTACTTTTACTTGCCTTATAAATACTTAATTTGTTTTGATTCATCTTATAAATAGATTTGTCTTGTCTGATTTTAAATTTAGTTGGATCAATTCACGTATGAATTGGGACAACCTACTCTAAATTAAAATAATTATTTTAAAAAATTATTTTTATAACTTTATATATAGTCTATCATTTTATTTTCCCGTAGAGTATGTTTACTTCAATTTAAATATCCATTTTTAGTAAAAGATATCTTTTTTATATTTTTACTTAAATGATAATAAGAAACTATTAAAGAAATTTCTTTTATTGGTATGAATATCAAATTGACATAGCCCGTGTTTGTATTTAGTCTATTTTTTTACTCTTGTTATAAATACCTATTTTGACTCATCTTATAATAAAATTTTAAAAGTTTTATATTTTTTTCATCAATTCTAACTTTTCAAAAAATTTTAAAAAATGCTTAATATATAATAAATTAAATAATTAAAATTTATATAATATTATCTTTACAGTTAGATTATTTTTGAAGTGAATTAATTCAATTCACCACGAGTTCAATTTCAAAAAACAATTCATAAAATTAAGACTTATCATTTTATTTGTCTATTCTTTTAACTAAATCTATGGTGGTGCAAAGATTTTGATATAATTTAACAATTTCAGTTATTAGTTAACCATCAAATTTTTGGCTAATTAATATAAATCACTCCAAAATCTTTTAGAAAATTTTTGAAGCAATGGATTCGAGATAAATTGGTAACAAAATTGTTGAGTTTGTGGACAAAGATCTCATTATGATTCTTTCTAACACATTTTTATAAAAACGTATGAAAGTTTGGAAATTTGATGATGATTGAATTATGATGATGGGGTTTGGAAAGATGAATGTTAGAGTGAAGATTGAAATGATATGCACACATGTGTGTTCACGTTTTGATGATTAAAAAAGAACTATGAGATTTGTGACAAAGATTAGCTAGAATCTTCCCAATAAATTCTGCAATTTAGAAATTCTGCAAATTATATGTATGTGTAGATTTAAAAAAAAATTATACAATTGGATAAGTCGTATCTGGATATATGTTTTAGGATGAAGAAGTCGTACCTAATATAACGATCTCAGTACGCAACAATTTTCTTTTTGTTTTATACAAAATGGTAAACAGCTTTTTGGAGTTTTTTCTGGATAAAAGTCATGCTAGGAAGCACGATTTTTACATTAATTTTTTTTCTTAAAAAAAAAACCTTTACGGTTACATTTTATTATGATTTATGTATTTTTTCTCATTGTACGAAATGTTCATGCAATATTATTTTATCTTGCTTTGTCAGTCTAGTACGGGAACAGATATCCTTCAAAAATTACATTATATATAGCAAAATGACGTCATGCATGAAGGGAACACTACCTTACAATTGTACAATACAATAGGATTGAACACACTGAAAAAATAGAAAAAGAAAGTATATTCTGAACAATAATTAAACACTCATAAAATATATGAACAATTTTTTCTTATTTTATTATATTTTTTAAGTGCTCTGTCCAGATCGCAACTTCCTCTGCTTAGATCCTAGAAAAAAGGCATGAAGGAGTCTGTCAGTTCATGTTCAAAAATTAAAAAAATAAAATGCGTTCTTTAATCTTTGCTGTAATATTTTGTTAAGTCTTTCATTTATTTATTTAATTTTCTTAAGGATTTGAACATGAACTGACAAACCCCTGCACGTCTTTTTCTAGATCTATAGCAGAGAAAGTTGTGAACTGGACAGAGCACTTCAAAAATATAATAAAATAAGAGGAAATTTTTCATATATTTTATAGGTGTTTAATTATTGTTCAGAATATATTTTCTTTTTCTATTTTTAGTGTGTTCAATTCTATTGTATTGGAAAATTGTAAGATACTGTTCCCACCATGCATGATGTCATTTTACTACATGCAATGTAATTTTTGAAGGTTGTCTATTCTCATACTAGACTGACAAAGCAATATAAAAATAATATTGCATGAACATTTCGTACAACGAAAAAAAATCATAAATCATAATGAAGTGTAATTGTGAGTTTTTTTTTTTCAAAAAAATAATAATGTAGAAGTCTTGCTTCCTAGCACGACTTCTGATTATCCAAAAAAAACTTCAAAAAATCGTTTCCACACACATGACTTTGTATAAGACAAAAAGAAATATTGCATACTGAGGTCGTGCTATCAAGTACAACTTCTTCATCCTAAAACGTACCCCAATCACAGCTTATCCAATTACATAATTTTTTTAAAATCTGCCCATATCTATAATTAAGAGGTAAATCTGTACCACTTTTGTAAAAGAATCGTATTATTAATAGTGATTTGGGCACACATGTGTGGATTTACAATATAATAATATTTAATTTGTAGGTCAATTAACCAAACTTAACGTCATTCAGTGTTACATGGAAATTATTATTATTATTATTATTATTATTATTATTATTATTATTATTATTATTATTATTATTATTATTATTATTATTATTATTATTATTATGTATTCAGAAAAAAAAATTATATTTATGAATAAATAAATAAAGATACAAGATGATTAAATATTTGTAGTCTTTAATAAATTGTTATTTTATTTTGTCTTTAGAAAAAAATTGGAATGTGTTTGGTGGTTATAACTTTTGCTCACTGTAAAATATTTTTGTTTTTGTGTCTAACAATATTTATTTTTACATGTTGATGTAGAGTGGTAACTTGAAAGAACAATAAAAAAGAAAAAAAAATATTTGAAAAAAGAAATAATTTTTTTATCTATTTTGTATAGAAATTGATCTTATAAAGTGAAACGCTATCTTCTATTATAGTATAAATGTATTCCTAAAGTTAGAAAAATTTAAAGTATAATTTTTTGTTTACCAAACATAACTTTTATTATAGTATAAATTAAAGTTGTCATAACACAATTAAAAGTAATGTAATGAAATTGATGTTATAAAGTGAAACGCTAGCTTCTATTATAGTATAAATATATTCCTAGAGTTAGGAAAATTTAAAGTATAAATTTTTGTCACCAAACATAACTTTTATTACACTATAAATTAAAGTTATCATAACACAATTAAAAATAATGAAAAGAGAATATTTATGTATTCCATATTTATAAATTATAATAAGTTTTAATTTTTAATGTGTGTAAAATATTTAATAATTTATTAGAAATAAGTTATTGCAAGTTATTGAATAATGTAAGTGTAAGAATAAAATATTTCAAACAAACAACATTTTTTAGAGAATAAAATAAATTTGGACAATTAGAAATTTTAAGCATGCAAAGTTTCATTGCATATACATATTGACCAAGTCAACTGAATAATGATCAACGACAAGTAAGAGAGAAGTACAAGAATAAAAAAGTGAAAATGAAGATTCAAAATAATGTGAAATTTGACAGCAACTTTTCCATCAAATTGCAAAGAAATTGACAAATACTTTACATAAAGTAGTCTCTATCATTCATCATCATCTAGGTATCAAATATGGTGTTTAACAAAGAATTTTTTTTTCTTTGTATGATATGTGTCAAAAAAGAAAGAGCCACGTCACACTTTATCCAACCTATTTTAAAGTATTTACTAATTAGCTGATAATCATTTACAGACTTGAGTATTATATATAGTTAGTGAAAGAAATAAATGATAGATAGATATAAACACATGAGAAGAAGTCAAATTACAATAAGAATCATTTTTAAGAGAATTTAATAGACAGATGTGTCTCTGCATGAATAGCACCACAATACTAAGTGTGCTTCCGACAGATATATTTCGACAAATATAATATAGATGTTGTGTACTTGTTAGAATAAATTAAATAATTGTTTTACGACAAATTATATATGAAAAAATTATTTTGTAACTAGGTGGTAAAACGTTTTTTTACTAATTCTCTGAAACACTAAAAATGAAAACGATAAAAGGAGTAAAAATGTTTGTGTTGGCGTTTTTCAATGTCATTATTTTTTCTAGTTAAATTTATATTCTATTTCTAATAATTTGTTTTCATTATTCTTCATATTTCTCGTATTATTTTAATCCTTCTTCTCAGTTCCTTTCAAGTTATTATATCTTATGTTCATATTATATAAATATTTTCTCTAATTTCTAATTTCATTGGTTTTTTTATGTCTTTCCATATAACTTCGTTTTTAAGATTTTTTTTTATTCTTATCATTCTAATAAAATGAATGAAATTTACATAGTTATGTATTTTAAAAATCAAACTTATTTTATAAATATTTTCAATATTTTTAGTAAAACTAATATATATATATATATATATATATATATATATATATATATAAAGTTAATTCAATGTATTTAAAAGTAAAAATTTACTAGATTGCTCCCACAAATAAAAAGAATCCTAAATGAAGTTTTATTTGTTTTCATTGAAATAATATAAACTTTAATGGTTAAATTTGAAAAAAAAAAACAAATTCGCACGCCCAATGAAACTTGGTGTATTTTACAAATTTTTGTAAACACTTTTTGGCTAGTTTTAAATGTTTTAAATTGTGTATTTGAATTTGTACAAATTATAGAGTGAGATGATCATAATCTCAATTTATCAAAATTAAAAAATTATAATGTGAATGCTACAAGTATTAGTGTTACTTCAAATGTGACAATATTCAAGTGTAAGACCAAAATCAAATATATAAGTGTGAAGTGTAATTGTTGTGTCCAATATGGCCATTAGGGCAACTACCAAGACATTTCCACCAAATCAAGTCACATATATAGTTTACCACAATTTCAATATTTAATGTAAATCACATAGTTTAGGAAGAGAAGTCAATATTTAGAAATAAAAATTATGAGAAACACATGTTAATGAAAGATACTCATAGAAAATGACACTATGATGACCTACACCAAATTCACACAAATGTCCACCATGACAACCTACATCAAATTGTAATATGAGAAATCAGCAAAGTATTGAGTCAAATCAATTAGGCATAGATATAGATTCCTCGTATGTCTTAATATTTAGAACTTCAGAATGTGAGTATTAGAATATCAAATAGTTATTTGGAATTAATTAGGAATCAATGTCAACATTTTTGTCTCAACATATAAATTGAATTTAAATTCATTGGTGCAAACCGCTAATGATAATTTTTTATTGTCGTATTAATCAAATTGCCTAAAGAGAGGATGCTAAATTAACTCAAAATGAAAATTATTATAATGAACAAGTACATAATAATCATCAATATTATAACCAAATTAAAACTCATACATAACAAGGAGAGGATAAAATGTAGACTAAATATTACATCAAATAAGGAATTATGCAAAAACGGTGGATAATGATAAAGGAAATAACCATATGTTTCCAAATCAAAATAATCCTCAAATGAATAAAATAATAGAACATTTGATAAGTCAGAAAGGGATAAGAATAGGATATTTAAATAAACCTTATTTTGTATATCCATTTCCAAATTTTGTCTCAGGGGTTGAGTTACCAAGGAGTTATGAAATACTCAAACTCACTAATTTTATGGAGAAATGAGAGACTTGATGATAGAACATACAACTTGATACCAAATTTAGTGAGAGAATATAACACTCAATGGGAACTTAAAGATGAAATGCTTCTCAAGTTGACAAAAATGTGTTTACTTGGTTTACCAAATTACCTCCAAGTTCAATATATATTTGGACTCAATTAGAAAGGAATTTTCAAGAACAATTCTTTAGAGGTAAGGCTTAAGTAAGTTTAATTGATTTAAAGAACATAAAAATATATAATAGTTAAACCATTGATGATTTTCTAAACCAACTTAGACAATTAAAATCAATATGTTTCACTTAAATCCCTAGGCATAAGTAGTTCACAAGGTTACAACAAGGTTAAAAGTTTTCATAAGGAAAAAATTGTTAAATCAACCTTTTTAAGGGACATGGCATAATTAGGAGATAAAGTGAGAACAATTGAAAAATAAAATTGGACAAAGAAAGATTAAGTGACTTAAGTGAAAACTTCAATAATTAATAAGGAATTTGGTGAAATGAAAAAGTGAGAATATGAAATTTATGAAGGTAATAATGAATATGTCCTTCTGTATGTAAATTATTACAACAAAGTAAAGTCAAAGATAAAATGAGTAATCAAATTTATGCTTTTGACATGTTAAAAGCTGATAAAATATTCAATATCTTATTAAAAGACAATTAAATTAAGTGTCAATCATAAAATACTTCCTTAGAACAAAATAAATGGAAGAAATATTTAAATATCATAATATTTATGGACACTAAACTAATAATTGTATTCATTTTAAGAATGTCATACAAAAGGTAATTAATTAGGACGATTGAGGTTTGAGAAAAAATTGATAAGTTATTTTCACTAAATTTGTAATAATTGTTATAGAGTTTGTACCAATATTTATAGTAAATGTTATTGAAGATATCAACCTTGAAGACAAATCATATTTGTTTTGATCTTTTCATCATCCATATACACTAAAGAAAAAAAATGTTTTGAAAAGTTATAAACAAATAGCCTAAACAATAGCACATATTGTTACAACAAAACTAATATTATTTGTCATTAAGGAGATTGTTAAACTTGTTCTCAACAATCTAATCCAACTACCCACTTCAATCATTATAAAATTTTATTGTTCCTAGTATTTTGATCATAACAAATAATATTAAGTTTTGATGGACTAAAAAATTTCAACTGGTATATGATCAAGATAAAAAATAATCTACCAAGGTATACTCATTAGACAAGATTGTCTAGTCATATATACTTTGAGCAAGTACTACAAGACATATTTAAATATAAGAAATATAAATCACGATCTGCAACATACAAGACATGAAATCTTTTTGAATTCATTATATCTTCTTATGCTAACATATTTGACTACACACTTTTCAAAGGATACTAACACAACAATACACCTTACAATCAAAAGACTTTATACATGTATGTTGAAAATGGTTATATCAATTCTGGAAAAACATAATAAAAAAAAGTTTAACTACACACAAGAAATGGAATTTAATATGTAAAATGCCAGTGTAAAGATGTCTGCTCTTTGCAAAAAGCTCTAACTCATGAATAAAGGAACAACATGTTATCTAGTAACGATCATTTTTCAAAGCCTATAAATAGTTGAGCTTTTCCATTCATAAAATCAATGAACATACTTTACAAACAAATGCTTTGCATGATCCATAGTGAAAAATCTATGTAAAAAGAAATTCTTAGATACAATCTTATCAAATGATAGTTTAGCAAGTGATAATTGTAAATCTTTTCACTTTAAGAGTTGAACCTCTGTACTTCAAACACTTCTATATTTTTATAGTCAAGAGTAATAATTTGAACAATAATCATGAAAACCAAAAGTGACTTAGTATAAACAAAAACTTGTGTTTTTTTCCTTCTTATTTTAGAAGGAGATAAAGGTGATATCCATGAGTGATTCTTTTTTTTATTATTATTAATGTAAGTCAGAGGTGGTAAGGAAAATATTTGTGTAATTTTTAATTATTGTAAATTTTTTTAACAATTATAAAAGGAGTATTCAATATACTACAAGTTAAGTGAACTAATACAAAATAAATCTCCATTATGCTTTTTATTACATGTGTACAATGACCTTTTAATTATTCTTGAATAGATTTTTAAAATGTTTTTGAACTGGTAGACGTTGTTTACAGTTCGCTTACCCATATTTGTTTTTGAAAACTCTTTACGAAAATTTTTAAAACTTTTTTCAATCTCCTTCTAAAGCTTTTTACATTTTCATTAAAATGTTCCATTTCAGTTCTTCTCTTTTGTGTTCTTTCTTTGTGATGACCATTCTATAAGGATTCTCTTCTACCAAAATGGTGTGTAGAGGTAAATTCAATCTTTCTTATTATTTTTTTTTACTCTTTATGCTATGATTGTGAGTTGGATTGGGTTCAAGATAAGGTGCATGAGTGTTTTGCCAAATTTAGACAATTGAATATGCAACGCAATTAGGGTTAAAAAGGTGAGTGCATAATCAAAAGGGATGAGGTCTATGGAGGTCTTGTTCTCCCAAAGTGTTGATGCGGTGTAGGAAATGCAATAGTGGTGTTGATGAAACCCCTCTATGTGCATGTCACAAGGTTTTCAAATTTTATATGCACATATCTTTTTTACGTTGTGGTGGAAACATCAACATTCTAGACTTTCACAAAGTAGTTAGTGGAGAAATATAGACCATCGTCACCACCACCAACCTCTCCCTTAAGCTTCTTGAATCCAAAAATCTTGTCCACCTCACTACGATGTTGTTCATAACAAAACTTCTATTTTCCTTTTTGACACATGGCTTCTCGATATTAACTTACATGCATCAACTTCCTTACCTCTTAGTGTCTTAATACTCTTCTATAAGGTCATCTTCCCTATTCTTAAAGCTACCTTTCAACAACGGTTCATGTCCATCTTCAACAATTTTTGTTTCATATTGAGTGAGGTTCTAGTAATTATTCTAAAAGTTGTCATCAAGAAAATATAGGATATGATAAAGATGATGAATTTAAAGATCTAGAAGTTAACGTTTGAATGTTAATATATGAGTCCGATTTTTAAAAAATCTAAATTTAAATAAAAGTGTTTGAGATTATGTATGTCAAGATTTCATGAAAGGATCTTAAAAAAATTCAAAGATCATTTAAATTTAACAAAAATAGATTAATGATGATTAAGTATAATATAATAAATAATCACTACAAGAAAAATTCGATTTACCCACGGATTATTACTCACGGATCTGTATCCGTAAGTAAATTCGGCATTACCCACGGATTAATAAAAATGATAATAATAAAAATAATAATATTATTATTAATGATAATAATAATATTAATAATCATAATCATAATTATAAATATAATCATAATAAGAATAATAATAATCATAATATTATCATATAGATTGTTTGGCGTAGTGGTTAAAGGTTCCCATCAACATTCAAAAGTCCTGGATTTAGTGAGAAATTTACCTGCGACCTCGTTGCCTACAAATTTCTCATTACCTACAAATTTTGACCCGTAATGTCTGATTACTCGTAGGTAAATCGATTTTTTTTTGTAGTGAATATAAAATTTAACTTATATTTTATTAGTTATGTGATTTTTTCTGTTTACTTATTGGTAAAATACAATTACTTCTTTTTAACTTATACGTTAAAATAAAAATAGAAAGTTTAATACCAAAATTTATGTAAAAGCTAAGGGATAGAAAAAACAAAAAAAAAAAACAATTAAACCTATAGTATACTTGAATTGGCTTACAAATAATTCCCATAGATTAGATATTATTTTTACGTTATGCAAATCAAGATTAAAAAATATCTAAAATTGAAAAGAAAAAAGTTATAATCACATTAACGGCAGATTATACGAACAGTTAAAAGGCTTAAATCCAAATTCCCAGCTCAAATTGTAGAAGATTTGTTGGGGTGAAGAAGAGGAAGAAGAGAAGGAAGAAAAAGAAGTTAAAAGAAAAGAAATATTGAACACTGAAAGCAAGGGTAGAGTGAGGTACAGGTATTTTGCCTTTCTTCGTACAAAGTAGGTAGTAGATCCATGTCTTGTCCAATTCCAACTTTCTCTTCCTCTCTCCTCCTCCTCCATTTCACACCCACCCTTTCTCTTTTCTTTTCCAACGTTTTAATTTTAGAAAAAAAAAATAAGAGAAAAAAAACAGAACTCAAAAAGAATTTCTATAATTGAATTCATTTTAAAAATTATATGATAAATTCATTTTACACAACTACACCTTTTTAAATATTATACACGATAAACCATTCAATGGAAACTGCATATCATTGCCGTATAACAAAAATTACGTGCACTAATTTTGTAGAGTAAATTGGACTTAATTTGTTGAGTATAATGCAGAAAAGGGTGGCAGCGGTGACTAGTCACTACTCAGTTGAATACATCTCATTTTCGAGTATTTAAGATGGATAATTTTAAAAATTTAATTCATTTTTGTGAAAAGTTTAGAATATTTTATAATATATCAAATATATAAATTAAATAAGAAATTTTAAAATTTTATCCAAGTAATTAAATTATTTATAATTGAATAATTTCAAATTTCATTTAAAAAATAAAAGTTTCAAAATTTTCATTTTCTGGTTAGTTTAATTTTGTTTTGATTTAATTAAGATTAAAATATTGTTAAAATGAATGTCTTTTTTGCTGTAAATTAATATTTTTTATTGGTATTTATAGAATTATTTTTATTTTAAATTGTTATGATTATTTTATTATTATTGTAAATCACAATTATTTCTAGTTAAATATTAGTTAAGACTTTTTAGACTAAGAGAAGACTGTTTTTTTTTAATTTGAATTAAAAAAATTTAATTAATTTCTGAGATGCTTATTTATTTTTTTGTGTTTATTTTTTGTTATAATCAATATTAACATTATTTTTTGTCAATAATATGTTAAAGTTTTTTTTAATGTTGACCAAAAAGCTTTCAATTAACATTAACCATGAGTGTTTATAGCTAATGTCAATTAAGAAAAATTTTCAGCTTACATCAACAAAAAAAAGTTAGAAAATATTTCAAATCAACAATGTTGGAAAAGTAATTTTGATCAACATCAATAAAAAACAATCTTGTTTAACATCAATCAAGAAAAGATTTCGTCAATAAAATAATATTGATAAACTTTAAAAAAAACATCAATCAAGATGGATTAAAAAACATTAATATTGATATTTTTTCAATTATTAACAACTTTTATATTTAATTAATTTTTTTGTATTTTATAGTAATTAAAATATGGAAAAAAAATTAAAAAATAGCAGATTTAAAATACCTTATTTAAAAAATAAAATAGTTTAAAATGAGAAAAATTTAATGTGTTTAAATGTCTTTAGTATTATGAAATTTTGAAAGCAAATTTAAGATAAATGTATTGAACTATTTTTTATTTCATCTAGTTTAGATAAGTGAAAATGGTGAAAAAAATTAAAATATTTGAAATAAACTAAATAGGTGAGATTATTTTTATGTAATTTAAAATTTGGTATTATGGAAATAAATTTAAAAACTAACTCATATAGACAGATCGATTCTCACTAGAAATTTACAACCAATGAAATGAATAATTTATTGGAATTGTTACATGATATAATAAACAAAAAAATGTCAAATTTCATGCTTTTCACATAGGAGTTGGTGAAAAGATATAGACCACTACCACTATCAACAACCTCTCATTCAAGCTTCTTGAATCCAAAAACTTCTTGCCATCCTCTCTCTTGATGATGTTATTTCATAGCAAAACTTTAATTTAATTCTTCTTTCAATGTGTGACATCATTTAAATTTAAAAGAAAGAGACTCATGATGATTAAGTATCTCTTGATCACTAATATAAAATTTAACTAGTCTATTTATTAATTCACTTATTATTACAACACTTTTACTTCTTTTAACTTATATGTTACAATAGAAAAAAAATAAAAAGTTTAATAACAAAATTTATGACAAACCTATAGGATAGAAAAAATATTAATTAAACCTATAGTTTGCTTGAATTGCAGTTACAATTAATCGCCACAAATTAGATATTATTTTTATTTACAAATTAAAAGAAACATTTATTTCTTAATATCAATCAAGGAAATTTTTCAATTGACATCAATTAAAAAATTGAAAAAAATTCAATAAATAATGTCCTACAAATAACTTTAATCAATGTTAACTTGATTATCACGGTCGATATCAATCAAAAACAATTTTGGTTGCCGTCAATAAAGAGAGAATGTTTCGTCAATATCAATTTCAGAAATCTTGATGAACTTTGATAAAAGAAAATATCAATTAAAATCGATAAAAGCATTAATATTGATATTTTTAAATTAATAAAAAATTATATTTACATAATTTTTTATTTGATAGTAATTAAAATTATTTCTCCAAATAAAAAATTCAAATTCAATAAATGAAATCTACGTTAATTGATAAATTTAAAAAATAAAATTAAAATAATGTAATATAAGATAAATTTAATGCATTTAGATTATTTTTGGTCTTTTCATATTTATCACCATTATCAAACAAGATTGAAATAAAAAAAAAATAGCTAAACAATTTACTTATAATACTCTGGTAAAAAGTGAATAGCTTTCAAAAGAAGCTTTGTGGTGTGTTTGGTTACAGGCCAGTAAACAAACATTACAAATAGTTTTAGTAGCCAAATAATTATTTTAGCTTTCAAAAATTATAGAAAATGAAAAAAAAAAACTGTTTATTTTTACAGTTAAGGTGGATTTATCTAATCTAGTCTTTTTAATCTTCTCTTCAACTAATTAGCTCTTTATTAATCCTTTTTTGATATTGATCTTTTTCTCATTGAAGTATATTTTTTCTTAAATCATGGTTATAAATTACTTTGTAGTGACTCTTCAGGAATTAAGCACTCTTTTACTTCTTAAGACGGTTTCATACTAAAATACTGTTTTCAATGAAAGTTTATATTTTAAGAAATAAAATATTATTTAAAAATTGAATTTGAGAACAATTATTGTAATAGTATTTTTTCGCAAAACAGTGAAGATGGGCGGGATGAATGAAATTTGATTACATTTCTTATATATTTAATTTATTAATATTTGTATTTATATTATAATAAAATAAATATAATTAATTATATAATATATTATAATAATAATTATTATTAATAAATTGAATAAAATTATAAAATGATAATAATAAAATATTAATAATAAATTTATAAAATAATATTAATAATAATAATAATTTAATTTTTATTTTAAAATAATTAATAATCTTGTAATTTCAATAATTAAAATAATAATAATTTATTAATCACACTTAACAAATTAATTATATTTAATTTTAAATTAATTTTAACTATAATTTTATTTATTAAAAAATATTTTATCAATTACACACATCACATCATCCACAAACTTTTATAAACTTTTTACTCAAATCTCACTATCTTTTCCTTAATCCAAACAACTTAATTTTTCTCACACTTTCATCTCAAATCAACTCAAATTCACTATTTCAAATTCATTTTCTAATTCAAACAAACTCTTAGTAAAAAAAATAATACTTGAGTTAAATAATTATTAAGTATAAGATTAATATTATTATTATATTGCTTCAAGAGATATAAAGAATATTTGTAGCCAAAATCAATTAATGATTTTATGTACTGTAGAAGGAAATGAATGCAACTCAATTTAAAAGGTAACCTATTGCAAAATCTGTGTGTTATCTTCTCGTTCTTTTTCTTATGTTATGTCTGTGAAATCGTTTTATGTGTTTAACCCTCTTTTCTTATTTCTCCTTTAATCTTGATTGCATGTAAGTTATACAAAACATAAATACTTAACGTCTCCATTATACAATTTTTTTATGTAAGTAAAATTTAATTGTGTAAAACAATAGGCATTCAAATTTTATATAAACGACTAATTAAGCATTTAAAAAAAATATTTTATGTCTAAGTACGTTAAAAAAAATGTAGTGTTATATTCAAAGTATTTGATAAAAAAAAATTATTTTGTTGCAAATATTTATATATATATTTTTTTGGAAATAATAATTCTAACATAACCTTAAGGATGCTTTTTTTTTATAAAATTATATTATATTTTCAGAATTATATTCCTAGGAATATTATAGCCAAATAATTTATTTCTCATAATATTTAAAAATTTTGATGTTATAAAATGTATTTATTCACTTTTGAAATATTCAAATTTAAAGAAATTTTAATTATTAAGAACATTGAAAGGAATTACAGTTGTTGGCTGGTTATTCAATTAACTTAGAATTAAAAATTAATAATCAATTATTATTTAATAAATATAATATTATATATATATATATATATATATATATATATATATATTATTTAACTTTATTATTACGGTTCAAAAAGTTTATAAATGCATATCAATATTAAAGAAAACACTTATTCAAGTTTTTATTTACTAATTATCATTATTATTTTAAGCATTTTGTTAAAAGAATTTCACTCTGCAACAAAATTGTTTATTATACAAACACCACACAAACAAGAAAAAAAAAACTATCATTAAAGGAAATAAAAAAAAGATAACACACTTTAATTTATTATTAAACACAAAAAACACATAATTCGATTAAAATATTATTAAACTTCAATCTACATTTATGACATGATTTACTATGAACAAGTAATGCATAATCAAAATTTTACCATAATACATACGTAACAAAAATAAAATGTGGTACAAAAGAATAAGAAAGGAAGACATTCGATGTTAAATAGAACAAATTTATCTAAAATTGTACTACACAATTTTCGGTGTGAGACATCCTAGATAGATTGTTGTTGCTTATTAGACGAGGAAAACCTTTAATTATCTCAATATTTATCCTCCTCGACACGAAGTAAGTATTGAGCCATAAATTTGAATTTATCTTGCCTCTCCCGATAAAAGGAAACTAAGAAGTGTAGTTGGGATAGAGTACCAAAATATTTAACATCCTTGGGTGAAAATTTAGTCTTAACGAATCTATACTTAAAATTCTTGAAGGACAAAGTATAAATGGTAAAAAAAAGGTCATATTGGACATCGTTTAGAGATACTCAACCAACTTCGAAATCATGTTTCAGTTCATCTTAAAACATAAATTTGTTTAAAGTTGGGATAATGAAAAGATATATTGGCAAAGAATTTAAAAGACTTTTAGAAGAAGTCACGTTCATGATAGTCGACATCCGACACTTTCACTTGGAAAGATGAAGAAAGATGTTGAGTTCTTTAAGGAATCACTCATATACATATGTAAAGTCAATACCGTTCATGAGGGATTTTCATATACCATATCATCATCATAACATACCTTAGTCATTATGAACCTAAACATCATCATTTGTTTCATATGTTAAAGGACTTATGAAATTCCTTAATAGGATCTCTAAACGTATACTTAAACGCATAAAAGGAAACTTCTTTGAGTACCCATGAGTCCTCAAGATCAAGTATAAGGAAACTTATCTTTTTGTCTACCCTAACAATGCTTAGCCCAACCATTTCATTGACATCTTTAGTGATAGTTTTTGATTCCACCCTAGTAGAAAAATAGCCTTCGTCGTCGATTCTAAAAGGCTTTTTTCGTCAGTTTTCGACCTGACGTTGACCCAGGAGACGTTGAATCAGACGTCGGTTTAACATCCGACGTAGTGATTGAACTCACTACGTCGGTTAAGAAAACCAAAACCGACGTGGTGATTAATATTATAATTATTTTAAGGAGTTACACCACGTCGGTTTTGTCCCAAAAACGATGTGGTGAAGAGAAAACCCACGTTGTATAGTTCACGTTGTATAGTTCTTCAAGAAACCATCACAAAGAACATGCTCTCGTATCAACTCAATATCTAGTCTTATTAAATTCACACACTTCACACACGGACAATAATATCTTCCATTTATTGCTGCTCCA
>Ga0099824_1002773_pt1 | contig 25677 bp, 5 predicted proteins | sample SiratrowhiteBW_FD_76837 | JGI IMG/M metagenome (GOLD analysis project Ga0099824, IMG submission 76837) | Root nodule microbial communities of legume samples collected from California, USA - Siratro white BW | ecosystem: Host-associated > Plants > Roots > Nodule | place: USA: California...
AAAAAAAAAAAAAAAAAAAAAAAAAAAAAAAAAAAATGAAAAAAAAAAATAAATAAAAAAAAAAAAAAAAAAAAAAAAAAAAAAAAAAAAAAAAAAAACGCTTTAGAACGCGCATCACAATGACAAAATTCTTTATTTAAATAGAATATCAATTCTTTATTTAAACATTTAACGCAAAAAAAAGTATACAACGACATTTCCATGGCAAAACAAATTATTTTCCATTGCAAGTTGATAAGCTTAATATTTACTTTTATGAGTTGAAATATATTTACGACCTTGAGATATTAAAATAAAAATATATTTTCTATTTTAAAAATATTAAAATTTTCAACAACTAAGAAAAAATTATTATAATAAATCTTATAAAACTCTTATATTAAAGTAAAAGTTTAGAAAAACTATTAAAAATAGTGTAAAACCAATAAAGTTATATTAAGACATGATAAAATAATTTTTACAATGAAAATAGCCTCACATTATATTCAAAATTCTTTATTTTAATATTTAATAACCATCTTAATGCAGATATAATAATTATTTTTATTAGTAATTGGGTTTAAATAACATCAACGTAACAATTATTGTTAGTTAACAATTGCGCTCAGCTAATAGTACATGTGTTTAAAATGTTATTGTATTAGTTTTTTTTCATAATAATGAAAACTAATGTATTAGTTATTTAGATTTGAATGAGAAGAAAGGAGATAAACAATACTACATAAAAGATACCGACTACTACCAAATAAAAGCAAATATCATAGGATACTAAAGAGGTTAATGAATGCCTTTAAGAGAAAATGTGAGAGAATAAAATATCAAAATAATATTTTTAATGTTAATATTGTATTAAATTTTTGAGTTTAAAAATAATATTTTTAAACTTTGATGTGAATTTATTTATCAGAGTTGTTTGAGTTTGTATAATTTTTAGAGTTTCATGATTCGTTATTAAGATAAACACTTTATATTTTTGTTAAAGAGATTAATTTTGATATAATCAATCCTTTGACATTAGATGGAAAAGAATGAATAACTAATTATAAAAAATAGGTATAATATTTTCTACATAAATTCTAGACAAGATAAAAAATATAAGAGCGTGATGACTTTTAACAAGAAAAATTTATTATTTATTGCGTATTTTAAGAAGATTTAAGGAAGACTCAAATAATAATAAAATCTTAATCAAGTTCATATGAGATATTGACAGTACAATTAACTTAAAATCTTAAAACAATAAATTTAAAAGTTTTATTTTTTTATATATTGTTTAACTTTATTTATTTTTTATTTTAACTAATATTTCAAATTTTCCAATACTTACCTCCATGAAATAAATATCCATAATAAAAAAATTATATAAAATAAAAAAATTAATTATGCTATTATTTCAACCTTCCAAGATGTTTCTTTTCATGTTTTAACTTCTATCAATTTAATTGGAAAAATTACAGAAATAGTTTAATTTTATTTAAAATTCATAGAAGCATATAATTTTTTTAAAAGATTATTGATATAACTATGTTTGAAAATAAAAACTCTAAAATATTTTAAAATGAAGAAGCCGGATATTAAAATATAATCTTTTTAAGATTTTTATGGTACTATGAAATAAATAATAATTTTTTAAGAAGTTTTCATTGTAGGATTTTTTTTTTTAAACAGTCATGATTTGCTTCATTCAGCATTTGTTCTCTACCAATAACAAACTTGGTCGAGCTTTCAGGGTTGATATTTCCTTTGATGTTGGGGTCAACGTTGTGTAAAATGCCCATTCCAAATATTCAAAGCTACCCTTCACCACACTACTTACATGACCATGATTTCAGAGCACGACCTCTTTATTCTAAAACTATGTTTTCATTTAATAAATTTTTTAAATTTTCTCACTTTTCTAAATTTTAAATATAATTTATTGCCTCGTTTTCATAAATTTTCCAGCTTAATTTTGTATTGTAGTATTTAAGTTTATATTATTGTTTAATGGAAGTGTGAAACACTGTTAATTCAGTGGTATATTATAAATTTGAATTATTCTTTTTTAAGTGTTTTTTTTCTCATCGAGTTGCTCACTTTTATATTGAACGTTAATTTATATTTTATTATTTATTAAAAATTTTAAACACGTTCTAGCTTTTCTAAAATCTGGTTAAAATTTATTTTAGTCCCAATATATTTAAACATTAATTTCAATAATTTTGTCTTTAATTACATACTACGTTTTGAACTCATGAGAAACTAATTTCACCATATTTTATATTAGAGATTGTAAACACCAAAATAAATATTTTTTAAAAATTTAATAACTATAAACAATCTTGACTCCAACTTAAGGAACATAAAACATGTTATGAGTCCTTCAAATATTTTTCATGTATATAACTTGTGTCTTACAAAAATCAGTTAAAAGTTATCCTCTCATCTAATGTATCATAACTCTACCAGTGACACTTCTAGATTATCTTTTAGTAACTTTTTTTTTAATGTTACCGGCTTAACAACTCATTATATTATTAACCTTTTAAATACACAATGATGGTGATTTTTTGGTGTCTTCTCATAACTATAGTTTCAGTCTTTGGTTACTCACCACATAAATTATTCTTTATGAAAGAATTTCCACTTTGATTGCTCCATACAATTTAAATTCCTTGATGAAAAATGGACAGCTTATTTTCCCTCTAAGTTTTCGAAAAATAACCTCAACTATGAGTTGAATAAAATAAAATATTTTATTGGCTAAAAGTTTCTATTCAAAAGTTTACTATGGTGACAAACTCTGGAATTTTGTATTTAATGGTTGAAGGTTTCATAATCAGCAAGGGTCATTCATTCAAACTCATGTATATATTAAGTTTTTTTTTCTCCCCACGGTAAATAAATAAAAGTTGATTTTATCTTTACATATAAGTTGTAAGTTTTCTCACATCCGACACTAAATGATGATAAGTCCACAAATTTTTTAAAGATAGCATTGTAGGCCTAAAAATATTCTTTTAACTTTTTAGTATAACTATCCTTTAAGAAAGTTATTTATAAGTTTTTTTATGTATTATTTGAATATATTAGTTATTGACTAGACTGTGGTGAGAAAAAGATATTTTATGTTTAATATCACAATACTTTAAATGTGTTTTTAAATTTGTATTATAAATATAAGATTATTGTTATCTACAATATTAAGTTTTATAAATGTATTCTTCTTGTTAACTTCATATTTTTTTACATCAAGAGAGAATGAATGTTGCACTAATTTAATATTCAAATTCCAACACAGTTTTGGACAGACCTATTTGATTATTTTTAGTACATTGTATTATATAATTAATCCTATTTTATGATAAAAATATATTATAAATATAAATTACTTAATAATAATAATTAATTATATAAAAATATAATATTATTCTAATCAATTTTATAACTTTTCTCTACAAATCTTCTCGTAGTTGTAAAGAAAGTTGACAGCAAAAATTCTACCTTGTTTTCTATTTCTATTTATTTTTTTATTCTTTGATTAATGAACTTTTCATACTTTTCTTTATAACTATCTTTTGCAAATCGATCGTTCGAAACAAGCAAACGCTGATAATGATTATAAACATTATTGAATATCACGTGCCAATTAAAATTTCACCTATATAGGGATATTTAAGTAATTTTCTCACTATATCTTTTAGTTAGAATAAGATGTTAGCTTATCTAGGATGTATTTATAAAAAGAAGCTTTAAAGTAAGTTGTGAAGCAAACTAATCAATCACATATTCACTGTCAAATAAATTCCAAAGATATTTAACTCATAAATTTTATCATTTATATACCTATTTTAATAGGCCATAAAGCCTTGTTTGGTATTTGCCTTTCTTGTTAATACATGTGTATGCACTTACTAAAGAGAGTATTTAAGTCTATTAAGTATTTTTGTGGTAGAGAATTATTTTAGTGGTTAAGTAATCCTAAACCAACTTAATTTAGATTTGTTTATTTTTGGTCATTGATCCTCTAAAGATATTTGGTAAAAATAAATAACTGACAATGTCATTTTTTGGTGTTGTAGCAGTGTTCACCCACTCCTTTACAAAATTTATTCACCTTAAATGTTTAAGAGACAACGATCATTCTATACAAAGTGATTTATGGATTTTTTTTTTTTTTTACTTATACTTTATATCTGGGAATATTTTTCAAAAATGACGACTTGACTGTGTTTATATTAGTCTTTCTTAAGTCATTATTAATGCTTCATTCACAAAATTTATCTCAAATTTTTGTCTCTCTCGTGGTTAGCTTCTCATTGATTTTATTTTATTTTTCTTCTATCTTTAAATTAAATTCCTCCAACAACAAATATCATGCCTTTATAATTAAATTTGGTTAATAAATCTTTTATAGAAACATGATTAATATAAATAATTATTAGATCTAATCAAGTATTTTTTTTTTTTCAATATTGACTTATAACATGTAAAAAAATAAGTTATTTTTTAAAATTGTTATTGATAATTTTCAGATAGCTACAAATTGTTTAGAAACAAATAAATAAATAGTTATAAATTATTTGGTAACAAGGAAATAGAGAGAGGAAGGAAAGAAGATGGTAAAATAGAAAATATTAATGTAAACATAGAAATGTATGAATTTTAAAATATAGAAACCATGAAAAACTTCATCTTTCCTCAAGGAAAAAAATACACACAAATTAATATAATTGATTATATTACACGTACATTCTACTTTTTCTTGTAAACATATTCTGTAGTTGATAATTTTTTTTTTTATTTCTTTCATAATAAAATAACAATAAACAAATAATATTAATAATAAAAATAAATAAAAGTGATAATAAAAATTATTTTAAGAGTATATACAATAATATAAATAATATCTTTATTTAAAATTAAATATTTTTAAAAATTTAAATTTTATTTCATTTTTTCTATTTTTAACCATGAAATTTTCCTTTTTCTTATTTTATTATTTTACATTTTTTGCTTCTTAATATCTCTTAATTCCAATTTTTTTATCAGAAAGAATAATCAATGACTAAAAATATTTTTTATGTTTAGACGAATAAAAATGGACGAATAAAGTAGAGGATTAGAATGTTCTATCATGTAAATTTCTTAAAATAAATTAAAACTGAACGAAACTTGATCAAATGCACCTCTATCCTCATTACAACATTCTTTTGTTCAAAGTTAGGCATATAATATTGAATCAATCTTTTTTGTTTATCCTAAAAAATTCAAATAACAGAATATTCTTTTCCCCACTTCGTTGTATTCGAATAAAAAGTACTCTTAGCTCTTTTTGTATGGGAACAAAAAGGTATTAAGTATATAAAGTAACTTATTTTACTGAGTTATTTAATCTCAAATAATAGTTATTTTTTTATAAATTATATTAAAAATCACATTACCACTAATTTATTAATAAAATATTAACAATGATATGTGATTAAATAACAAAATAAAAATATTTCACACTTCCAATACACAACAATAAAATCTTTACACATAAATATATATTTTTCTTTAAAATTACTCTCTGTCCAAGTTAGGAATATATATTTGAACATATTTTTTTTCCATTTTATCATAAAATACTCAAATAATAGAATTATAACGCATTTGTTTCTCACCTAATTTAATATATTCCATTTAACAGTTAATGTTTTTCTTAAACAAGTGATTTATTCTTTATAAATGTTTTTAATTTTTTTTCAAAAGGTTACTTATTTAGTAAATATTGTAATAAAATTATTAAATAATATCATGAAAATACGGTAACCAGTGTCTAAAGTACATCTTCAATGTTTTTAATATAAACAATTCACTTAATTTTAATTAATCCAGTTACTTTTCATTTCAAATTGAAATTTTTATTTACAAGTTTTTCTCTCTCACACATCTCACACACACATTGAAATAAAAATTCTCATTAAATAAAAATGACACAAATATAAATATATTATTTACTTACCATGCAATATTTCTGAATATAAATTCCTTTACCAATATAATATAATTTTACGTGGCAGAAGTCCCACATATAAAAAGAATCTCAAAGAAGGTGATTCCAAAATGCTACCTAAATTGTTTCTTAAAAAAAATATTATTAGAGAGAAGATATAAGATTATTGAGGTAGAAAATGCTTAAAAAGAACGCTGTGAGCATTATTCGAGCAATATTTGATGAAAACTAGTTAGATGTGTTGTTAATTATCCCAACCACTGAAGGAGCATGTGAAATAAAATTTCCAAAATGCGGATGAAGAAGACAGCAGTGATGCTTGTTTGTTAAAGAAAATATGAAACAGAAGGACAGCGAAACAGTGCACGTGCAAATGTGCAAATGGTGCAAAAATAAGAAATGAGATAGGTATAGATAGAGAGATCAGCAAGTGAACCATTTAAACCTTCCCTGGTAGCTTTGCAACCAGAGAAGACACAACACACTCTGTTTTAACACTATCATTTCAAACAAACAGATCAGAATTAATTATTAATTATTTGTATCAGACGAATATGAAACTGTAATAATTTTGTCAACTTGGTGCTTTCAACAAGCGCACACACGCACAGAGAGAAAGGAAGAGAGAAATGGCATATCAGCGGCGGCGCCAACACTATTACCAACGATTCCGTCTAGTGATCCCGGTGTTTTCCGCCGTCGCCGCCGCACTACTCTTTCTCTTCGCTCTCCTCTCGTTTTTAGCTCCTACGCCCGTCGAAACCGATCGTATGCACTGGAGACGCCAACACACTTCGGTATTCTTTCTATCTCGTGAATAGCGGTTTCTGATAGTGTAAGTAATTGATCGCAAATTTCTAATCGTTTTGTTTTGTTTTGTTTTATGTCCGGAATTATTGTTCAGATTAACTTTGAAACCGATGAGGCGATTGAAAATTTTGCGTTCCGCGTTCCGGTTAGGGCTTTTCGTTTTCTGGCTTCTATTTGACTTTGCCTTTGGTTTGACGTTTGTGTTATTGGATCTTGATTCCGTTGTTGATTGATTTTGTTTTAATTTAATGATGATAATTAGAGTGATGGAGGAAAGTTGGGACGCGATATATGGACTTCTCGAAATTCAGAGCACTTCTACGGCTGTAGCAATTCCAGCCACAAGTTTCTAAGTGCGTATCATTGTTGGTTCAGTAGTGTGGAGTGATGCGACGTAAAACTTTTTTGTTTGATACTTGGATTTGGTTTTGGATGTGTGAATGTATGTAATGACCGATAACTATGCTTTCCGTGTGGCAGAAGCTGAAGCGGTTACGCATCCGAATCGATATTTGTTGATTGCAACAAGTGGAGGTTTGAATCAGCAAAGAACTGGGGTAATTCTGTGAACTCTTTGAGATTATTATAGTCAAGCAAGGATTTGATATCTGCCTTCCGTTTCTACTTCTAAAAAATTGTGTTTCTGAATCTGATCTTTTTATTTATATACTTTTAGTTAATAAAAATTTGAAATGAACTTAAAAATGGGGAAGAATGCTTCTGTTGGATTGGGCCGTACATTGATGTTGTCAAACGGAATCAACCTGTTCTTGCAGTAGTGAGTAATGTGGCATTTTTTTACTAGAGGACTATTTTTGCTTGTCTCTCTGTCTCTCTCAATACTAAAATCTTATTGACAATCCCATTGTTTGCTTCCAGGGATGAAATGTATCCCTCATCCTTTTAGATGCACTAGGTTTGGACAAAAATGTTCCCCTTAATTGTTTGCTACTAAATCTGGAGCATGAAAACCAGTGCACCTGTTTTTTTTTTTTTTTTTTGTGGTTACAATGCATATCCCGATAGTAAATTACAGTGTATGATAGCTGTTGTTGGAACACAAACTATCTGCATGCTCTGCTATTAATGCCAATCCTTCTGTTTCTGCAACTGGCAGATTACAGATGCTGTTGTTGCTGCACGAATTTTGAATGCTACTCTTGTTGTTCCAAAATTGGATCAACGATCTTTCTGGAAAGATTCTAGGTCAGTTACAAAAGGGTCACTGATTGCACCTGTGGTTTGATTTGGATATCCAAGTATTGTGAAATGATGACTTACTTTACTTTTTGCAGTAACTTCTCAGAGATCTTTGATGTTGATTGGTTTATATCATATCTGTCCAAAGATGTCAAGATTATCAAACAACTTCCCAGTAAGGGTAAGAAACCATTATCTGCATACAATATGCGGGTTCCAAGGAAGTGTAATGAAAGATGTTACATAACTCGCATATTACCTGTACTCCTGAAAAAGCATGTAAGTTTTTTTGTCTTCTGAAACTATTACTGGTGCTAATGTGTTGTGCAACTCATTGGATTCTCTCTGTTAAGTAGATATAGTGAGTTCGTTAATGCATTTAGATCAAGGACTGGAATTCTATTATTCGTTTGGTAGATATTATAGCGAGTCTATTTAGATTAGTTTAAATGGTTTTATTTGAGTGTAATGAACTTTTCAGCATTGGTCCACCAATCAGATGAATGTCTGAGTCTGATGAATTTTATCCCTCAAATGTGTGATGCCTAATGCATCTTATGAATCAAGCTAGGTTATTTCTCCTATTTTACCTCGGTTTAACGTCTTATCTAAATCTTTTCTATCAGCTAAGCAATCTTGTATTTTGCAAGATCCAAATCCATTTACCCCCTCAACTTTGCCAAAAATAATTCAGTCAATAAAGATATCATTTGCTTCATTTTGTGGCAGGCTGTCCAGCTTAGCAAGTTTGACTACAGGCTTGCCAACAGGTTGGATACAGAATATCAGAAGTTGAGATGTAGAGTTAACTACCATGCTTTAAGATTTACCAGCCCAATACTTTCAATGGGTCAAAAATTGGTCCATTGGATGAGGATGAGAAGCAAACATTATATTGCACTGCACCTAAGGTAGTTTGATTGAAATTTGGTCTTTTATTATCTGTATCTATTGCATTAAATTCACATGTTTTGGTATCAATTAGATTTATCAATATGATGACCACCAAAACTCTAGTATATATAGTTAGTGTTTATACCTATGCGGATAAATCTTATGCAGCTGCATACATGCATATAAGTGCATTTACATCGCAAACGGTATTCCTATTGCATATGGTATACAAATGTATCCATCCAATTTATTTCCATAAACATGAAACACTTACACAAGAATGACCAGTTTCATGGAGGACCGCAGTTTTGGCTGAGAGCATTTGCAAGTAATACAATTCAAATTGAGCCAGTGAATTATCATGTCCATTCATATTACCCCTTTTTGTCTAACAGCCAGAGATTGCGTTTTTCCCTTACCCTTTGTCTGAAAAAGTAGCCACTTTGTTTGAGAAATTCTGAAGTACTCATACACATGCTCATAATTTATATCAAGTCCATATCCTGAGCTTAATTTGATTGATCATACTTATTGAAGCTTTTGTTGATTCCAGAGTTTGAAAATCCTGTTTGGACCAGTCGGTCCGTTCTGGATTCGAAGGTGTATACTGCTCAATTTACATTTTAGATCGAGCATGTCTCTAACTTGGTATTGATGTCACTAGTGAAAAGTTTGTTTTAACCGATTTAAACCTGTCTGAGTGGAGCATTTTTTTCCATTTTAATAAAAGACCCATGTCCTGCGCTCCTGATAGTGCTCTAGCAGAACGGGTGCTGCATTTGTTGTGCCCCACAAGACCCACACTCATATGCTTGTAACTAGCTGTTTCTGAAAATGAATTCAAAATAATTAAATTGCGTAAAAAGTGTAATAGGAACTGAGAACAGCACCATGTATTAGCTTGGAGAGGTTTACACCACCCACACACACCAGTGACCCATTGATTATGTACCTGTACCGTCAAAGTTTGGCTAGAGTTTTAAAACATTGGCTGATTCTATTTGCACAAGCAGCAATTTCTTTTACTCTTTACATTTAAGAAGCAGTTAATTAGGTAGAATAACAGATGACAACTAAAAAATTTCTACGTTGATTGCCATTTTTACTACAGATTTGAACCTGATATGCTGGCATTTTCTGGATGTGATTATGGAGGAGGGGAGAAGGAGCAGAAAGAACTAGGTGCAATAAGGAGAAGGTGGAAGACCTTACATGTAAGTCTCACATGTTAAAATTTTATATACGAACAATTATTTATTGGGAGATACTGAAAATGTAATCTCATCTTATTCACTTTTAGGTAGCGTTTTTTTTATATGCTTGAGTGGACATCCAAAACCATAGGACTTAAGAGGATCTTTTCTTAGAATGAATATCGTCAATGGCTTTAAACATCTGAACATTCTTTAACCCTGTTCGTGGCAAGATGCTATGGAATTAGAATTTAGTAGAGAAATGTTTGGCTGAACTTTGCACTTTTGAAAACTGATTTACGAACTGGTAAATAATACGAGGAATATTGATATGCAGAGAAGCAATCCTGATAGGGCAAGGAGGCAGGGAAGATGCCCATTAACCCCAGAAGAAGTTGGTCTCATGCTAAGAGCATTGGGATATGGTTCTGACGTTCATATTTACGTTGCATCAGGGGAAGTATATGGAGGGGAAAGAACACTGGCCCCTCTCAAAGAATTATTTCCTAATTACCATTCAAAAGAGACCATCGCTACCAAGGAAGAATTAGAATCATTTTCTTCATTTTCTTCTCGCATGGCTGCACTTGACTTCATTGTCTGTGATGAAAGTGATGTATTTGTAACCAATAACAACGGAAATATGGCAAAAATATTAGCCGGACGAAGGTATGTTATACTCCGTTTACATCTATTTTAATTTCTGTTGTTCACTGATATCTATACAACTAATTAGCTCCCTTGGAACTTTCTTGTAGGAGATACTTTGGGCATAAACCAACCGTTCGTCCAAATGCTAAAAAACTCTACCGACTGTTCTTGAATAGAAGTAATATGACTTGGGATGTTTTTGCTTCTAGTGTCCGTAATTTCCAGAGAGGCTTCATGGGGGAGCCAAAGGAGGTTAGACCAGGTAGAGGCGGATTTCATGAGAATCCATCGACCTGCATATGTGAAGATTCCACAGCCAAAGTGGAGAAAAATTCAGGACCTCGGAAACATGGAAAGGATAATACAACAAAGAGAGATGCATCAAATGATGAACCGGATGTTGACAAAGAGTCTGAATGGCCAGAAATGGATGATGATGATGATGATCAGAATGATCTAGCAGATAAGGGTACATTCAATGAAACAATTTCGGACTATGATGCTATGAACTTTGAGGATCCTGATTTGGAGGAAATTATATCAGATTAGTGATGGTGCCTTGTTCGGTGCTGATGTACCTGTTGACTTATCATTGTTGTTGTCTTCATCACATTCCCTTGAGCAGTTGCCGCTCAATTTGACAGCTGCTGATAAAGCCCAAAAAAGGAAACAGAAAGGCAATTCTTTCTCAATACTGGCCGAACTATGGTAAAATGACATCTAAAAAATTTAATCATACGAACATCTTCTGCATTTCTAAGGACATAATGACCTCAGTTTGGTGCTGAATTTTGGGAGTGTTTTGGACTTGTACTTGAATCTGTAAAAGGGGATCAGAGGCGAGCAATGGAAGTAGATTTAGAGGACAACCGTTCGACATATAGATAGCTGCACACAATTTTGAGTTTGCTAGGAAGTAGGAAAAGTCTGTATATCTCGAGGAAAACCTTTGCAGCTTATAGACTGTACTTAGTGGTTTCTGTCTTTCTTTGACGTATGATGCAGTCAACATAGTTTTTGGAAGCAACTGGATGCCATCTGTAGTTTTTTTAGCCTAAAGGGGACGTTGCAATCAATAGTGATGTCCTGATAGGTTAACCATTTAAAAACATGGATAAATTCTTTACATAAATGTAATCACAATTAAACGTAGATTTTATTTCCACTAGTTTGCGTGCGTTGTGTGCGAAAGGAGTATAAAGAGTTATAGCCGAACAGCTCCCTGTAGGTGGAAGCTTAGGGATGCAGGCACAATAGTTATATCTTAACACTGACTCTGCCGACTAAATTTGCCTGATTCGAACCGGAAATCATTAAATATCAAGCTGCGTTTAGCATCATTTACCTGGCACAATACCGATTACCGTAGAAAAATTAGCAATAATTATATGACGAAAAATCGTTAATTTTAAATAACTTGGTGGGAAACCAAGGGGGGAAAAGTAAAGGTAGAACATTAAAATGGAAAGAATGAATAAAATGATCGATCCACAGTATGTTACAAAATGAGTTCCACTCGTTACGATGGAATCTCCCTAAAATTGAAGAAAACAAATAATGGAGCTTGCAAGTCAGGTCATCCTCATTGTGAAGGGGGCAAATCTTGAGGCGAGTCACCATTAGCTTCAGGCGACAGAGGCGAACCAAAGTCTAAATTAGGGAAGACACCAGGAGGCCTCTCCCGAGGCTCAATTGAAAGTAATTGGGTTGAATCACCCACAACATCCGCCCATCCATAATGAGGTTCGGCCCTAAATTTGAGACGTTATCAAATTCAAATTAGCAATATGCCTATCGTCATTCATAATGATCAACGTAAATGACATTTCATAATCTAATTATAGAGCAAATTGACTAATACTCGGAATTTTATGGATTAATTTGAGAATTCAAAATATATTATATTTTCAAAGTGTACAAAGCATAAAATGAACCAGTACTATGTTTCATCCCGATCTAACACGTCTATCACTGTATTGTAATGCTCGAGTATTTTGTGGCAATTTTTCTTTATAAAAACAGAAAGAATGTGCACTTGCGTGTTACCCAACAAGCACTAGACACATACTTCTATATGTACTAAAACCATCTAGATGCATCAGAGACTTTTAGATTAAATAAAGGATGGATATACTCTTTACATTCAGTTTTTCATTATAAATAAGCAATAGAATAGCTAGTAGTTGAAAAGAATGTTCTTACTCGTAATAAGTTTCTTCATCTACAACTATATCCCAGCTCTCACCAGTTGTGCTATTTCCATACTTATGGACTTTCCTGTTACAGACGAAAGCAAAACCAGTTACCAATAGGGCATATAGAATAAAAAACTGAGTCATGGGATATAAAACTGTTGCCATGAACAAATAATTCAACTAATCAGCTGTACCATACCCATTTCCAAAGTGTTCTTCTCCCCAAGTTCTTGACCAACCTGGTAACAGAAAACCATGTTAGCAAGCACATAAAAGCAGGAGAGAGAAAGAGAGAAACCAGCAAGCAGTTCGATGCAGCTGCTTTCCCTTGAAATATGAACTTATTGGGAAAAGAAAAACTCATCTCCATAAAGATGAATCAATAAGAAAAGACCCATTTACTGACCCAATATTTGTTTGAACAAACTTCTTTATAAGCATTTGTAGGAGAAAAAAAATCAGAAGAACTTTTCCACAAACTCAAATTAGTTTATGCACAAGCTAATTTGTAAAAGTTCTTTCATATAACTTTTCTAAATTTCTATTTCGCATAAGTTAATTTTAACTTACGAAAAAACACATTTAACTTTTTTTCTTCTTGTTATTTCTTAGAAGTGCTTATAGAAAAATTTGTCCAGAGATTAGTTCAACTAAAATACATTACATTTTTCATATCTTACATATAAAGACAACTACCATGCCTAATTCAAATGGAATGCAACCTTCGTCGATTATATCTTTGGGAGCACTATGAGAATCATCAAATGGAATAAAAAGACACTTCCATTTTAACTATTTCAATCATTCTTTTAGTTGCTTTAATAGGTGCAAGTTCTGTGGCTAGAAAAGAAGAAAGTTTTAGAACTAATAATATAAATCACAATTTGTTATATTTTATCACATTTAATTTGTTGAATATTTATGATGTTTAGTTACTGAATGGGAAGAATATGAAATGAATATTAAAGTATACTTTTCACTAGAATTTTTAGTAATGGTAACATACGTTCACTGCTTGGAGATACGTGCCATGTTTCTCCGTGTCTTGAACCTATGCCTTTAAAAAATCTCTCCTCCCATTTGTCCCCCCATTTCGTTCCAAGCTCGGTTTCAGCCCACTTATCTGTCCTGAGGAAGTGTAAGCAAAGAGGAGGAAGCACAACGAAAATTAAATTTAAAACTCAGAATAAATTTTTGATAAACACATAAATATTTCCCAAGTATCCAAAGAAATCAACAAATTACAATTAGAAAGGAGGAAAAAGAGGAAAAACAACAATCACGACAAATTAAAAATTATGACACTGCTGTGCTCCTGGAAAAAGTATATCAGAATTCAACGCTTGATAGTATTCATTGACATTAGCATAAATCAAAATCAATCTTACACAATGAATAATATTTTATAAGATAAAATTTCACAAAATCACCTGCTGGGCTAAAAGTCTGAAAGTACACCATGCAATTCATGCTAATAAAGTTCATCTTAATTATCATCCACCAATATTAAAACTAGCCAATACAAATAATGAAGATATCCACCATTTGATGCAGTAGTCATTTAATGTTTTTAAATTTTAGTGCACAAAATCAATATAATAATTTGATGTTTAGATACATCAAATCATTCTACAGTACGTTATTGAAAATTAGACAATATAATTAACCAAATTTGAATACCAATGAAAACCAGCTCTACTCACCAAACCACACACAGTTATCGCTACAACAAATTAATGAGCTATTTTTAAAAAGTATCAAGTACAGAGCAACATGAAATTGTAAATGACATTTAAGATGGGAAAATCAGAATCCGCACCATTTGAGAACAGACCCTCTTCCATCATAATGCTCTCCCCACTTTTCCCACCATGATTGTTCATTCAATCTACCATACTTGTGTGCTCCTTTCTCGGTCCAGCCTTTAGCATCATATTTTTCCCACCTGACCAAATTGAACAGACAGAATATTGGACTGCATTAGACACATTTATAATGCATACAGAAAACCAAACACCCTCCCCCTGGTAAAATACACCACCTTACCATTTCTCATACCATCCAGCATTTTCAGTTCCTGATTTTGCTTGTTTTTGTGCACTCCTTTCTATTCTTGCTATGTTACTGCAAATTTAAACATGCAAGACAATGTGTCCAGAATTCACAGGGTTTACCTAATCACAACAAGCAGAGAAATAAATTAATGACCTCCATTCATCTTGATGAAGATTTTCCTGCCACGTCTCCCACCAAGAATCCCCCTCAGAATTTCTACCAGATTTCTCCACACCTGCTAGAGCTTATAAAATTAATCAAATGCACTGACAAGTCACTAAATTTATATTTGTTGGTTAGCCCACGTTGTCAACTTGGTATGGCCAAAATAGTGTATACAGGTGGGGGACAATTCTCATCCTATGAGCTAGCTCTCAGGGTTGAACTAAACCCAAAAAACAAATTTTAAGATGGCTTAAAAACTTATTATAGTGGTTATTGTTGGGTTTATTGATTCACCTACATTCAATCACATGTAGATATTGAATCCTACAAACTTCACATTCAAGATGCCCAAATCTTGACATGAGGGGAGTGTTGAAAATCCCACATTGTTAGTGATATGGACAAAATAATATATACAAGTGAGGGATAAACCTTACCCTATAGCTATGGCTTTTAAGTTCAGTTACACCCAAACCCAAAGTCTAAAAAGATTATTTACGAGTCTAACAAATGATGCAACAACCTGTTATACAGCATTTCTTCAATCAATTACACCGTTAGATGATAATGATAGTTGATTCAGAGAAAAGTTTTAATGCCAGCTCATGGGATATGCCATTCCTTATAAGGGAAGGACAGCGTATGGAATTGCAACTCAGCTATCCCACCATCATTGATAAATGATCAATGATGAACTGTAAAGCTTATTTTTGAATTGTGAACTGTAATTTTGAGAAAATGAAACAACCAAATATATTGCATGCATTGAATGATTGGGTGACAAATAAAGTAGCGGAATAATCAACTAAAGTAATTTCAGAAGAACTTTTAAAATTTCTTCATAGTTTCATTTACAATTTGAGCTTATATATATTTTCAATTGCATCGATGAGATTTGGTTAAAGAAAAGTGAGAAGAAAAAAAGAATCATTCAATTATATGATTTACATCAATATGATACTAAATTGCATCGGTCCATTCATCTATTGTAAGGTTTAAGGTCATTATATATTAATCTTATGATACAAATTAATAGCCAGTCGAATTGCATCAAATTAAACAATTTCAGGGTTTTGAACGGCGCACTATAGTGGTGTAGCATTGTGGAGCGGCCCCTACCTGCTACAGTGTTGTTGTGGCATAGCAGTTTAGTGCAGCGGCCACAATGGACCAAATAACAAGCTGAATAGTGTTCATAACAGGTGTTTAACAACACTGTTGTTTCCAAAAAACAACCCTGTGAGCAGAGAAACTAAGCTTTTTCGGAATGCTATTTTTGAGATTTTAATTCCCAGAATTGAGATCAATAGATGTAAAGTGAAAATCATAAAATATACTTAAATTTAGAAGATTATGACCGATAATTCCTATGTATGAAACTCGTATTAGACTTTTATTGGTATTTACTTGTGTGTTTTGTTATGGCTGTGACTTTACTAATTTCGAGTATAATTTTTTGAGAATTTATACGTACTTACCTTAGATAAAATATAAGAAATTTCAGATTAATAGTTATCCTGCCATCTGCTATCTCACAGAAGCATTTTTAGTGCCAGCCACTATGTACCACTATCTGGGATTTCAAACATTGAAATTCAAACAATTACATGCTCTAAGTTGTATCTACAATTGCAAGGTTGGGCACTAGGCATGGAATGACTGTATGGTTTGGGTAAAATCATGGCAAACTTCAAGGAATTCACCTTGAAAAGTCTGAAGCTAAAGTGATCTTAAAAGGAGATCCATCATTATGAGGTACAACAGTCAGTAGTACTAATTTTATCATTCACACTGATAAAAGAAGCTTGAAATTCCTCAATGAGCAACGTTTTATGCGAGTAAGAGCAATTTAAGTGTACCTCCAAACTGATGGGATTCAACTTCGATACTTATAATACCCAAACTGTGAAAATAATGAATTATGCTGCCATCACTGCAATGCAGTTTGGCCAATCAGATGTCTGTGCTAGTGAAATTCAAGCAGATCAGAAGTTAAAATCAAGTGTACAATATCTAATTGCAGATCCAATGTCTCACCTCAGGTGTACACTGCAAGGGGATAAGCTTTTATACAAAAACAGGTTGATTTTACCAAGGCAATCCCCATATTCCATTGCTTCTTTCAGAACTTTATAACTCTTCAGTGGACAAGTCATTCAAACTTTTGTAAATATCGAATGAAAATCTAGGATGGTGTTCTAGGAGAGTATGAAAAAGGATGTGCAACAATTTGTTGCAGCTCATGATATGTCAAAGACGCAAACACCAAACATTATCTCTACTCTAGCTAGATGGTTGCATTGCAACCCCTAACAATGCCTACTTAAGTTTGTCAATATACCATTCTTGTAGTGGTAGATCACCTAACTAAGTATGTGCACTTTGTACACCTCTGTCACCCTTTCATAGCCAAGGAAATGTCAGAAAACTTAATCCAAGAGGTGCTTAGCTTAGACGGGTTCACCCTTTGACAATTGTTTCTGATTGAGGTAAAGTTATTCTCCGTAACTTCTCTTTCAACAAAAACAAACTAAGTTGAAATTTAGGTCAGCCTGCCTCAATTTGTTGGACAGGCGGGGGCAGTAAACAGTCATCATAAATCTGAATTGCTTTCTTTTGAGAAACCAAAGCAATGTAAGAAATTATCATTAGCATGGGCTGAGTTTTGCTTTATCATAAATTATCAAGGGCGTACAAATCCACTCCCTTCAAAGAGGTCCACTCCTTTCTAAAAGGGCAAGCAATCACTCGGCAGTCGAAAATATGAACTAGCTATTGAACAAAACAGATTCAATTGTTGGAGATCTTACATCAACTACATGTATGACTAAATTATAGTATATAATGTTGGGTCTCCTTACCAAATCAATTTTATGAGGTTGATTTAGGCTTATAGTTCACTTTCCAAAATGGTATGAGAGTCTATCTTAGCGAAGTTTGTTGGATCTATCTGTCATCCACTATCGGATCACTATTGGACTATCTACAATCATCTAGTCTCATGCTTAGTCCTCTGTATGAGGGGATGTTTTGAATCCCACATTGACTAGAGATATAACCAACTTATATATAAGTGGATGTAAATCTCACCTTCACAAGTCAATTTTGTGAGGTTAAATTAGACTTAAAGTCCACGTTCCAAATGCAACTTTGAAAAATTAAAAAATCTTACGGAAGGCACAAATTCACATCAGAGCACATGCTGATAAACACTAATGTGATGTACATTATCAAATTGGAAACTGGGTTTTTTCTCAAATCATTACCATATCAATAAAATTGTTGGATTATCAATTACAATTGGCATCTATTTGTAACTGCAAAAATTTCATTTAGTAGGATTTTCACATATCCCTTCTAAAGAAAGCAATTGCACCATCAGTAGTTGTCCAGCCACTTCCTTTTAGGATTGTCTAGAGATTTCAAATTGCAAGTTAAGCCCACTGTTCATTGTAGCTGCTCATAACAATCCTTTTAGGAGAGGTTGAAGTCCTCATTCATTGGAACAACCTACCAGCATGTGAGGACTCTTGCAAAAATCATTTTGAGATCGTATAGAATTAATTTCTAGACTTCCACTGTTAGGATATGGTAAATTTATGAGCATGAATATTGCTAAGCCCCCAATTAACAAAATGTACAATAGAAGGATTAGAGCACCAGAAGTGAAGAGACAAATTCTATCACAAAGGTAGCTAAAGTAGTTCGAGGGGAATAATAAGAAAGTAGAAAGGGAATTAGACAATTTTGGAGTTTAGTTGAGATTGTTGGAGGCAAGGCTCTTGAACACCCAGTGCCAATAATAAACGATTATTTACAATCCTCTTGAGGAAACCATTATGCTCAGCGACAGATCTTGTCCACAAGATCAATATATCACTCTTGCTATCTTTGTTGTGCTCATTTTATTTATTAGTTTGTTGCAAAAAAGGGCCGAGGTTGAGTGTGATGGCAGTAGACATTTGACCAACAAACATGTAGAACCAAGTGCCCCAAACTACCTGCAAGTAGTGACACAACTTGTTTGGACAAGTTTCTCCAAAAGGACTTTTAGAAGAAAAAAGTAAGAAGAAAAACGAATTTGACTTCTTCATTAGTTAAAATAAGTTTATGCATAAACTAATTTCTAAAAAATCTCAGATAACTTCTCCAAATCTTTATTTCTAACATGTACATAGACTAATTTTAACTTTTGGAGAAGTCAATTTCATTTTATCTTATTTTTCTCTCCTATAAGTCTTTCTGGAGAAGCTCATCCAAACAGACTCTTAATTTATAAGCAACCTGACATAATGTCCATAGTACCTCAGGCTAACTTTCTAATTGGTTCTCTAGGCCTCATGTCCCCTTTATTCTAATGAGAAAAAGCCCATTCAACACGGCATAATCCGTTTTCTTTAGAGGTTCATAAGAGCATTTCAATTGTTCACAGGACTCCATCATAATTATAGTCTATCGAATAATTAGCAGAGGTCAAAATGGGTTTTGGATGAATTGGTGAACCCAGTTTTAAAATGCCGTGTCATAGTTACCTTGAAGTCCTCCCAACACTATGTAGACATCTCCTCTCCCCACCAATGATACCCATTCAAGGCCAGATCTCCTACAAGCAACAACATATTGAGCTTCTTTTTGTGAGATGGAATTTAATTTGAAATAGCACTCAACCCAAACAATCCACCCATATGCATCATCAATGAATATTAGGATCTCCAGTTTCCTTTCTCCCAAGTCATATAGTGGAATGGGAGTATCTTTACCGCGTCAATATGATGAATATGACTTACAAGGTTCTCTCCCATAACTCCTCACCCAATAACACTTTCCAACTTCAACCCAAATGTGACTGTCGCTGTGTATACTTTACCAATGACAATATCATTCCAGCAAGAGCTTCTTGACCTCATTCAACTTTCCTTGCACCACATTGTCACTCCTGTCTCCATCACAGCTTGTGTGATGACCATCCAAACTCTCTGAATCGAGAGCTATAATACCAAAATGACAGGAATCAGGGGATTAGAGACACGGAAAATCTGTATTTTATTAAGTGTGTAAGACTTAGGTTAGCTAATTACAGAGCCTAAAACAACGTTTATGAGTACAGAACTGAAAATCTTAGCAGATTGAGAGTGCTTAGACTCCTCCGAATCAAGAGCTCAAACCTATCCCTCCCTGCCTTTCTTTGACACATTTCCTATAATTGACTTCCGTCTCAATTGGATCACATGAGCCCACATCGGTGGGCAGCTATTAGGTTATTCTTCCTTCTCCTATATAAACGTTCTTAATCACAGTTGATTCGATTTGGACCCTTTTATAAACTAAATGTCACTTTTACATACATGTACATATAACCATCGACCATTTAACTAAAGTGTCTGAGCAAGGTCCAAAGGTATGCTTGAAACCCTGAAACTATATTCTTTGTTACCAGGACAATCATGTACTTCTGCCCCAGAAGTAATCCTGCACTGGCCCTATAGTACTTTAAGGTTGCTATTTCAAACATAAAGAAAAGAACGTACCTAGCTCCTTATATCCAGTCCAGTCACTCTTCTCCCACCACTGCCAATTAGATCAATAAAACCAATTAAAAAAATCCACCTGAGGTGTGATACAGATAACACTGTGAATATTGTGAATCTAACATTAAAAACGAACCCACCTGGTAAAACACTAATCAAGCTATCATTGAAAGAAGAGTTTTATTAATATCAACCCTTGGGCTTTTAAGTTAACTAGAAGTAGAAAGTTATTATTGACAAAGAAAGCACTCATTACATTGACAATATAAAAGTGCAATAAATGCTTTCTTTTCCAATAAAACAATTCCACTTTTAATTGCTTAAAATCCATCCTAATGACTGATTTTAACAAAAACCAATGAAAACCCAACCTACCATACTCCCAATAAATTCAATTTGGAGACATACCTGATTCAGCTATAGAAGAATTACATCTATATTTTAGATTTTATAACTAGTACAACATTCCCTTGTCAATAAGATGGGCATTTTAACAAAGTTACTTGGCACTAAATATATTTATACTAATAATAACTAACTTTCAAATTACAAGAACTAATCTCAGAGTTCAAACAAAATTCTCCCAAAATATTCAAATGCAATGCTCAATATTTTCTAGGTATGTGAAATGCTTACATATCAAAATCTTATTACATTGAGCGATACTTGGTACACTAAGGCATTTATCTCGACTACAATACTATTTAATCCAACTGGTGAGAAATTACTGTAGACCTCTTCCTTTAAAAGAAAAAACATGAAGTATTATTAAGCTATAAGCTTTCATTGTCACTGTTTTTACCAGAGGGTTAGCACAGATATTTTTATTATCTAGGGTTTGGAAATTAAAATTTCTCCTTTTCATTTGGTATAAGGGATCAGTCTGTTGAGAATATTTGCTTAATATCTTTTTTATTTAAATTAGTTTTTAGAGTATATCAATAAAATAAAATAACAAGCTCTTCGATGTAACATATATCTTATATTTCCAAAATATACTTCCAAAACCCAAAATCCCAACATAGTCCTCTACCACAGTATGATGATTTCTTTAAGCAAACAACAATAAACAGCAGATATCAAACATGATTATATGTGATGACTTGCATAAAAGAATTGGAAGATAGCTTTCATTCAAAAGCTTGCATTAACATAGCATGCTATCATAGATATATTTTATATTTTATTTTTGAAAAAGTACTTGCACATTCAAGTATTAAAATTATGATATACCGTTTCTTTCCATTCTGAGGAACCATCATGAGATTGACCACCCATTCTTGTCCATCTACATCTATATCCATTTTCACCTAGTTCTTCCCCACTTTCTCGGTACCAGGTACTCCCATCTTCATTTGTGCCGGACTCATTAACGTTTTCATTTAACAAGCTGATACCCCAGTCTTTCTCATTTGCTATACCAGTGTCTGTTAGGAACCAGTCACACAAACAGATGTAAATACTTTAGCATTCCATGATTGGCCACTGGAAAACATCTACAGAAGGCCTTCAGTAATGTTTCCGACAAAGCAGTAAGGATATAAATCACCTAAAATACCTCTTTTTGGGGGTGTATCACGTGACTGTGGACCAGAATTTCTTGGGATGCAACGTGGAAAAAATTTTTCCTGCTTCAGAAATGATCTGTTGCCATCATGGCACAAAGTAGCATAACCATGGAGGAAAAATTTCAATTACGACCGTAGGTTGCATAAAGTATAAACAACAGCCAATTAACATTGAAGGATATAATCTCTTCCTCAAGCAAAGCTTCATTTATTTTCAATAAACCGTGTGACAACTAGAAATCATAGACAGGGAGGATAAATTGAAAACATGCTTCATCCTTCCTTGCTTTTAAATGTAGGTCAGAACATTTTCAGCACCGTGACATCAGATAAACTCCTTTGCAAACACGTATAACAATTCAGAAAGAATTGACGATTAAGTGTATATAATGAAATCAACCTTCACGATGTATGCACCTCAACTCCATATTATAAATATTATTTACCCCAGCTTTGCTTACTTAACCTAATTAATCATTCAAGTCTACAATAAGGTCGATGCATCATCATTCTTACATACTAAGCTAATGTGCACAAAACCACTCCTCTCATCTCATAAAAATCAGAACATGGTACTCACGCGTATCAGCATGTCGTCTGCTGGCCCCTATAATGTTAGAAAATACAAAAGAGAATGCCAAGAACAGGATAGAATTTTTCGTAATTAATTAGCTACTTAATGATTTCACATGCAGTGCTGTTATAATACACATTCCACTCACCAGAGAATCACCTCAAGTTACTAATTGAGCCAAAACGGTACAATACAAGCAGATTATCAGCTATCACCAGTGCATAAATATTACAAATCGCGATGATAAACTTGTCAGTACATTCGAATCGATAATGAAAGTAACTTCTACAAAATGCAGATCGAATATCATGTGAAAACCGCACCTAAACACTGTTATCCTAGTTTTCCATTTTTCATCAATAGAATAGACAAGGTTGTTAAGACCTAAATATAGAAATGAATTTTCAGGCAAGAAACACAACAACGAGTTTAATTATAAACGTACGGTGGAGAGGCGAAAGGCATTGCGGCTGGAGAGGCCTGAACCCTCACTCGGTGAATGTGAGGGTTTTTTTTGGTATCGAACCTCCGCTCCTCGTTCTTGTCACCGCCGTTGCCAGGTCCACTCGTTCTGCGAATCGGAGTGACCGAGTCAGAACAGCAGCACCGAATTGAGCCACTTCCGAGTCGAACTCGATCAGCGAAGTCGAAGCAGAGCTTTCTCCGCTTGCTCGGAGCTAACTCCAGCACGTGACTCTTGTGAAGCGGAACGACATTGAGCGGCGCTACTCTGAGCCTGAAATCGAACTGCCTAGTGGATAAGCCTCTAGAACTCGCCGCCATTGATGAATGCCAAATCACATTGACGAATTAGGTTGCAAAGGACCGTGTGGCGAAGCGCGTGACTGCGCTATCGCTTTTCGCCGTTTGAATTCTGTGACGCAGTGCTCAGAGAATAGCAATGCGAACGAAATTGGAAGCGGTGAGGTATTTATTGAGCAAGGACGAAAAAGAGCGCGAGAGTGAGTGATAGGAATCGTTGTTCTGAAGCATTTGATCTGAGAGTGAGAACGTGGAAGTTGAAGCGAGGTGAAGGGAAGTGAGAAGAGGAGCGGAGTGGTGGAAGAAGGGAAGAGAGGAGAAGAGAGGAGAGAGAGATGAGATCAGATCCGGGCTGGACTTTGATCATGCTTCGAATCCCGAGATTTCCTAGCATATACATATACACGTGAGCACGTGGGTCCCACCAACATTTGTGACCCTTAACCCTTATTCCACTTTGGTATCGCCACGTGTCACTCCTACAGCCGCCGTCTGTATCTTTGTTGGATGAGGAGCACAAAATCAGCTATTACTTAGAGTATTATTTTCTAACTATTTAACTTGTGGATAAATATCAATTAGGACCACTTTCTCGAATTTAATTAAAGATAAAAATAAATAAATTATGTCTTAGAACTTGTCATTCAAATTTACTTTTGAATAAGATAAAAGAGACAACGGATGATAAATTATAAAACATTAAAAATTAAGTACAATAATTTTAGCATTTTTTTATCCAGGTAACAGAAGATAAAATATATTTAACTATATCATCGAGATAATAAGAATTTTACAGTGTCTTAATAAATGTTGAGTTTGTCTTGAAAGTATTTTCGTTAGAAGTAATGATATATTGGTAAGATAATAATCATATTGCTCTAAAAAAATAGGTTATGAAGTGGTTGTATAATTGTTAAAAGATCATTTTTTTTTTTCAAATTAAGATTAAAATAGTAATTTATTCTTTGAATTTATTTTACTATACAAAAATATTGTTTTGAATGGCTCTCGGAGATTGAACTCGTTCTATTCTTTCCGCTGCCTACGTTAATGGCATTGCACCATGTAATGATTATAATACGGTGTTTCTATGCACGCAAAAATTGAAGAGAAAAATAGGAAATTTTATATTAACAAAAAAATAGACAAAAATATGTTATTGTATATTTAAGGAATTAGAAGATTTGTGTAATGTGTATGTGCACGAGATATATTGTTTTATATATGTAATTGATATATGAGGTTTTGGGTTGATTGGGTTGTATTTTGTTATGTAATTGTTATATGAAGTTTAGACATTTAGCTATCTTGGGGAAGGAGTTAAACTATTTTTCAGAGATGGCTTTTGACAAAATAATATACATCTCTCTTCTTAAATAAAAGAAAAATATTGGAATTTCCCCTCTTCTTCCGTTATATTCCCTTTTCTCACCTTATTTTTAATCCCTCTATTCTCATAGTTTAATACTTTCAAGTTACGAAAAACAAGCCGCAGTTTGGAGTTCAAATTTTAGAGTGAGATTCGTCTATCTTCTTCTTTAAGAACCACGTTCATGAAGACATTTTTATTCTAAATTACTTAAAACTTTAATAAGATGTTATGACGTTTTGGTATGATTAGGTTTTGAATTAGGAGTTAAATTGCTAGCTCTTTGATTCATCATTCCTTCTTACAATACCGGTATTTTAAAAAAATTATGTGATTGGTGGCAAAAGAACTCAGGTCATATTTTGAAATTTGGCTTTGTATATTATTTTGGATTTTACTTAAAAATAGAACATTAGAGTTGTACGTGAAAATGGAGAAAATGTTGTTTTAAAATATTTAAATAAATTATAAACGTATTGTTGTAAAAGGGAAGATATGAAATGTTTATTATAAGTTATAATAAACTGGATTTGAGTTGGTGGGATATGTGAAATTGAAATTAAAGTGAACTTTTGGATTAATTGATGGAATTTTGGTTTATAATTGTGTGGTGTACATTGATATGACTTTAATTCATGAATATGTAATTTTCAATTATATATATATATATATATATATATATATATATATATATATATATATATATATATATATATATATATTTTTTTTATATTTT